>Ga0209184_1000128_pt1 | contig 98658 bp, 80 predicted proteins | sample EN8Hudsemesocosm_2_FD_184627 | JGI IMG/M metagenome (GOLD analysis project Ga0209184, IMG submission 184627) | Methane-oxidizing microbial communities from mesocosms in the Hudson Canyon - EN8C Hudson Canyon (SPAdes) (version 2) | ecosystem: Environmental > Aquatic > Marine > Cold seeps | place... | reverse complement strand
AATAATCGCCGCCGCCGTATTCACGTTATCACTGGCCACTAAGCCTGATAACGTTAACTGTAAACGTGTTTCTGGTGCCTCAGTTATCTGCACAACTGCGGCTGTTTCTTCTTGTTTGTTGTATTGACCAAATAAGTTCAGCGCTTGTAATGCCGCAATATTAAAGCGTTGGCCACTTTTATTTTGTTGAGCGGTATACTTTGTTGTGGTGACATTACTAACTATTGGTTTTTGTGGCACCACAAGCCAAGTGATTTTTGCCGCCATAAAAGCAATATAAATTAACAGCAACGCGCTTACCGCTTGTGCAATTCGTTGTTGGGGTAATTTGGTGATGAAATTGTTAATAAAAAGAAAATTATTGGGTAAAACCATTGGATAAAACCATGAATGTAATAGGCGGTAAAGATCAAATAAATATACGTATGAATAGCAATGATACTTGACCTGCGCCTAAGCAACAAGGCAAGAAATATTATATTACATTTTCTTTGCATTTAATGACACGGAAATGCCAGAATTTAACTAGTAAAACTTACTGACACTTCTTTATCTGATAGGAAGCTTGTTCGTTTATCTACCTACTTGTAACCTTTTGTTATCAAACGTAGGAAACAATTATATTTATACTGAAACTGGACTTTAATTCCCGTATAATGCACGCAAAAATAATCGCTAGTTATGCTTATATATTTAGTCTATCTATTTAGGTTTATATATTTAGGCTTATCTAGTTAGGAAAGAAATGAAAAACTTTGCTTTAATAGCGGCTCCAAATTTTTTCCATTTATCCTTGGTATGTTTTATATGAGAGTATTAACCGTATTTGGTACTAGACCAGAAGCTATTAAGATGGCGCCTTTAGTTGATGCATTAGCTAATGATGAACGTTTTGATGCCAAAGTTTGTGTTACCGCTCAGCACCGAGAAATGCTAGATCAGGTATTAGAACTGTTTGAGATAACGCCGGACTATGATTTAAATTTAATGAAAGTAGGGCAAACATTAAACGAAATCACTGCGCGCATATTATTAGAGTTAAAACCAGTATTACAAACGTTTAAACCTGATGTAGTACTAGTACATGGTGATACAGCTACAACATTTGCTGCAAGCCTAGCGGCTTATTACGAGCAAATTGAGGTAGCTCATATAGAAGCGGGACTACGCACAGGAAATATTTATTCTCCTTGGCCTGAAGAAGGCAACCGTAAATTAACGGGGACTTTAACAAAGTATCATTTTGCCCCAACCCAAACTTCAAAACAAAACTTACTTAAAGAAAATCACTCTGCTGAAAGTATTCATGTAACGGGTAATACCGTCATTGATGCCTTATTAATGGTTAAAGATAAAATTAACCAAGATGAGCAGCTAAATGCAACATTATCAGCTAAATTTTCCATGCTAGATGCCAGCAGAAAACTCATTTTAGTAACAGGTCACAGACGTGAGAGTTTTGGTGGTGGTTTTGAACGTATTTGTGAAGCTTTAGCAATTACCGCTAAGCGTTATCCTAATGCACAAATTCTTTACCCTATGCACTTAAACCCAAATGTAAGGGAACCAGTAAATCGCATTTTAAATGGCATAGATAATATACATCTCATTGAACCTCAACAATATTTACCTTTTATCTATTTAATGACCAGAGCACACATTATTTTAACAGATTCAGGTGGAATACAAGAAGAAGCTCCATCACTTGGAAAGCCAGTACTCGTAATGCGTGATACAACCGAGCGCCCAGAAGCGGTTGAGGCCGGTACGGTAAAATTAGTTGGTACCAATGTTGAGATAATGACGTCAGCAATTAGTGAGTTAATGGAAGATGATGCGGCTTATACAGCAATGAGCTTTGCCCATAATCCGTATGGTGATGGTAAAGCGTGTGCGCGTATTCTTAATGGATTGATAAGCGAAAGTGATTCATGTGAACATGATTAAAAAAATAAAACGCTTATTAACGTTAAGACGTATAAAAAAAACTAATAGAGCATTAAAGCATATAATGCTGGGGGACTGTTCTATTAGTCATATAGAAAACCTTAATATTAAAGATGGTTGTAGAATTGGTGATGGTTGTCTGATTAATGCCGGTGGTGGTTTAGAAATAGGACATAATGTGATTTTAGCTCCGAATGTTGTTATATGGACTCAAAATCATAATTTCATTAATGCAACTATGCTTCCATATGATGCTGGCATTAAAAATAAAAAAGTTACTATTGGATCAAATTGTTGGTTTGGTGAGGGAGTAAAAATTGCACCAGGTGTTACCATAGGTGAAGGCGTGATTTTAGCTATGGGAAGTGTCGTTTTTAATGACATAGCTCCATTTTCTATCGCTATGGGTAACCCTGCTACTGTAAAAAGTATTAGAAGAGATATAGAAAATTATAAAACCTTAGATATTGATAAACACAGCTATATTGCGAACAAATTAAAAAGAAGTAATTAAATTGAATGCTAAATTGTTCAGCGCCTTTATAAAGTTTTTATCAATAATTGTAGGTTTTTTTAGTAACTTCTATTTGGCTAGTTTACTAAGTAAAAATGATTTCGGTTTATATAGTGTGATTGTAAGCCTGCTCTCTCTTTGCTTAGTTTTTAGCAATATGGGCTTAAGTTTATCGATTATAGATTTATTCCCTAAAGCTCAGACAATAACTAACCTGAAATTACTGAGAAGAAAAATATGGTTTTATTCAGTGTGTTCGTCCGTTATTGTGGGTTCTGTAGCTGCTTTTTATACAATATTAACAGGGATGGTATCGCCAGAGAAAAGCGTGTTACTAGTAGTACTTGTTTTGATTGTTTTATTTCAAAATATACATTCTTCTAATATTGCCATATTAAGGTCTCTACAGTCATTCCGTTTAGCCCTTAGTATCGAAAGTATTACCTTCAACTTAGTACTTGTTTTATCTATTTACTTATTGTTCAGCGAGGACATTGCTGATCTATTTATTTCATTTCTTTTAGCTGCTTTTTTGGCTTTCGCGCTATCTTCACTATTTTCTTACTATAAAGTAGCTAAATTCCCTCAGGGAATTATTGAGAAAGAAGACACTCAACCTTTAGAATTGAATTTCGTCAAGCTGTGGCCTTTTATTTTACTAGGCTTAGTAGAAGTGGTAACCACAAATTTAGACGTATTACTTGTTCGTGAATTTTATGGCAATGAAGAAACTGCAAATTACTTTTTAGCAAAAAAAATGCTCATTGTTTTTACTTTTTTTTGGTTTGTTTATAATTTTATTTATACGCCGAAATTATCTAAACTATTTGTTAATAGTGAAAAAGTAAATCATACCGCTGTCGTCAGTATACTCAAGTTGAAATGGCCTGTACTTATGGCTTCTACATGTTGCATGGTTATAGCCAACATCTTCTTTGAAGATATAATTTCACTATTTAATTTGAACGATTATTTAGATGCTAAGCCTTACCTATTATTATTTTCATTGTTTGCTTTTATACATATATTGACAGGGCCTGTAGTCAGCTTTCTAAATGTTACAGGCTTAAGCTCCTATTCTTTTCGTGTAGTATCGTTCGGCGCTTTGGTCTTTTTAACTACATTCTATCCACTGCAAAGCTACTTTGGTGTATTAGGTATTTTAATAGCGCTTAATCTGAGCTTATTAGCATGGAAGATACTTGGTGTTTATATTATTCGAAAAACAACAGGTTTTAATTTATTAGCAGGGAGTTATATTGGTGAGTGATATCGTTATTAAAGGTGGTTATGGGTTACGTAACTTCGGTGATGATGCTTTAATGTACTATTTAATAAAAAGTATTGAACATAAGTTTCCAAACATGACAATAGCTTTAGAGTGTACTAAAGCTGAATATATAACTACTTGGTTGCCTTCAATCACTTTTGCACAACCTTATCAAGTAGCTGATAAAGCTTATATTTATGGTGGCGGCACACTTTATTATTCATTTCCTAAAAAAATCAAAGCTAAGTCTTTAGGGCAAAAAATTAAATTAGCGATAACTTCCCCAACTTTAGTTGTTAATAAAGTTTTAGCGAAAAGTCGCCAAACAAAACTTGCCAACTCAAGCGTTAAAAAAATAATGCTTGGACTTGGTTTTGGCCCTTTCCATCTACAAAATGCACAGTATGACCAAGCCATAATCGATGTTAAAAATACAGATGTTGTTTGTGTAAGAGACAGCAAGTCATTTGATTTTGTAAGTACCCATAAAGCCTCTGCTTTTCATGGTACTGATATCTGTTTTGCAAAAGGTGTTGTTAATAATAGTATCGATAACTCCTCTGATAAAGTGAGTAACATCGGGGTAATAATTCGAGATTGGAATTATGGGACAGAAGAAGATGATTATAAAAGTAACTTATTAGAAGCAGTGTCATTATTGCGAGCTAGTGATTATCAAGTGCAGTTTATTGTTTTTAGTGATTTACGAGATAGCGATTGGCTTAATACGTTAAAATCGATTAACGAAGATATCCTTGTTTGGAATCCAGATATCGATACTATTGAAAATTTTATGGATACACTAAGTAGCTTTGACTTATTTATATCAGCGAGATTTCATGGCGTGATATTCAGCACACTATTAAACAAACCTGCGATTTCAATTGCTATTGAACCTAAGCTTGAATTGGTTAAAGAGAATGCTGTTTGTAAAGTATGGCACCCTATGAACGATAATAAAGAAAAACTGGTTAATTTTGTCGATGAGTATAATGCCGAATATGAGAAGTCTGTCATTGACTGCCAGAACTTAGTTGCTGAAAAATCAAAGTTATATACTGAAATGTTAGACTTCGCATTTAAGGGCTCACTATGAAAATAGGTATTGTCACAACTTGGTTTGAACGTGGTGCAGCTTATGTCAGTAAACAGTTTATGGAAGCGTTACAATCATCGGGTCATGAAATTTTTATTTATGCACGGGGAGGGGAGAAGTTTGCTAACGATGATGAAAAATGGGCTTTACCTAATGTTACTTGGAATAAGTTTTTATACAGCCCTATAAATACAGATATTGCTAAAAAACAGTATGAAGATTGGCTCAAAGATAACAAAATTGAAGCTGTTGTTTTTAATGAACAGCATTACTGGGCACCAATAATATGGACGAAGAAGCTTAATATACCAACAATTGCTTATATTGATTATTATACGAAAGAAACGTTACCTATTTTTGAAATATATGATCAACTGTGGTGTAACACTAAGCGTCACTTTTCAGCTTTTAATTGGCATTCGGGAGCAAAGTATATTCCATGGGGAACCAATATAAAGTTGTATGGAGCTCATCCAGATAAAACTGAATATACAAAAGTAACTGATAAACGGGTGTTCTTTCATTCAGCAGGTATGAATCCCCATAGAAAGGGAACTGACCTATTTTTAAGATCTTTAGAAAAAATTTCTGAAGTTGAACTAGAAAAATGTCAGGTAGTTATTCATACTCAGGTAGATATAATAAAAGCGTTTCCAAATCTAAAGCAACAAATTGATCTTCTTCAAAGTTCAGGGAAGTTAGTTATTATCCATAAAACGGTTTCCGCTCCAGGCTTATATTATTTGGGAGATGTTTATGTCTATCCTACTAGACTAGAAGGGATAGGATTGACAATTGCCGAAGCAATGGCGGCAGGTTTACCTGTCATTATTCCTGATGAACAGCCAATGAATGAATTTGTTTATGACAACTATCCATTTCTAGTGAGTATAGAATCTGAAGGTACAAGAGATGACGGCTATTTTTGGCCAGAAGTCGAAGTATCAACGACTTCACTTGCCCAAAAAATATCTACTATAATTAACTTACCTGAGTCTGAATTGACGCTGTTAAAGGGTAATTGTACTGAGTATGCAAAGACACACTTGAACTTTAGCGAGAACATATCTGAATTAGAAAACTGTCTTAATAGCATTGAGTTTCAACCATTAAATGAAACTTTGATTTCATTGGTTAATAAGATTGATAAGAAAAACAACCATGTTTTTTTAAATGCTCAAGGATTCTTTAGGCTTTTATTTTCTTTTTATAAACGTTGTAAAAAGTTAATTCGATAATGGATTTACTTAGAATTTTCTGGGTTTGCTTTAATCCATTCTTTAAAAGATTAGTTTACTTTGAACCAGTAGTTTACAAGGTGATGTCAATACTGGTACTCCTCTCTAGTATTGGAATTATAATTTCGAAGAAAGGGTTACTTCTTGGGTTATTCCTTAGTATTTATTTATTATTAGTATCTCCATTTAGTTTGGTGGATTTTTTACCCTTTATTTTGCTATGCATCTTTTTGCCTACATTCAAAAGGCTTCAGTTTAGTCGAACGTTTAAATCTTTTTTACCTTTATTTTTCTTAATAATACTTTATGCAATTTACCAAAAAGTTTTTGGTTATACTTTCGTTGAACTCAACTGGATAAAAGCTGGTGTAGGTGCTGTGGGTGAAGAAGGTTATTTTATAAGGGATGATGTTAGGCCATTGTCATTCTTAGCGGGAACACCTGAACTTTCATTATTCTTTTGTATTTATTTTTATTATTTCTTGGTTTCTAAAAACAAGTTAGGAATGTTACTTTCTTTTTCTATGCTTTTAGTCTCAGGTTCACGGGGGGTTTTAGTTGCATTTCTTATTCTAATGTTCTTTTTGTTTGTGAAAAAATACATTTTTACTAAAATTCGTTTTTCAGTATTGCTTTTTTATACTCTATTGTTCAATGCTCTTTCTTATTTTACTTTGACACTCATTGGTCCTTTAATAGCTGCCTTGGCTCCTGGTCAAAGGTTGTTTGTTTTTGGTACTTTTAATGCGAGAGTTGAAACATTAATTGAGTTTTTTATTAGTAATTACCACAATTATTTCCTTATCCCTTTTGCTGATCATGAAAAAGTATATGACAATGCGTATTTAACGTTTATTTCGATTTTTTCTATTTCGTTATTACCTGTATTTTTATATTTCCTTATAAAAAATTGTAAAAGTGAGAAGTTCTTTATTGGCGCGTCACTAGCATTGGGTTACGCGTTTTATGCAGACTTACTTTATTCTTATTATGCTATGTTTTTTATTTTCGTTGTAATGTTTAGTCAGGAAAGGGGCAGTAGGCCTTTATTATGAAAAAAATTTTTATCTTTTCAAATTATTCTGGAGGGTATGGTTCTGAACTTTCCCTAGGCGATGTTTATCAAGCATTGTCTGGAGAATATGATGTCACAACCATTATGAACCCTGCCGTACCCATTCCGCAACAGTATAGTCATCAGTATAATGTCGAAGAGTTGTCTTTTAACGTATTGTCTAAGAAAAGTTTAATACCTAGCGCTTATTCTATTTTTAAGCTAATTAAGTTTTTGAGAAAAAACAAGCCGGATAAAGTTATCGCAAATATCTCTGTTATGCCTGAGCTATATCTTGCTTGTTTATTTTGTAGAATTCCCCTATATATTATTATCCGAGAGAGTCTTATAGATTTTGGATATATTTTTATTCTATATAAGCGATTTCTATCCATTTGTAGTAAAAAGCTCATTGCAAACTCACTTTACACCCAAAAAATGTTTGGTTCGATGAGTAATGTTGAGTTGCTATATAACAGGATAGATTCTCCTAGCAATGATTTATCAATTAATAGCAATGTTCATTACGATTTTATTTATTTAGGGCGACTTAGTGAACGCAAAGGGATTAAAGTGCTTTTTAAGGCGCTTGGGCAATTATCAAAGCTATTTGAAGGCAAAGTTCGTATTGTCGTAGTCGGAGATATCAAATTTGGTGAAGAGAGCTTATTGGATGAAATGGAAACGTGTAAATGTAATCTTCTTAATGTTGATATAGAGTGGGTTGGTTTTCAAAGTGATCCTACAAAGTATATTAAGTTATCTAAATTTATGATTGCACCATCATTATTACCTGAAACATTTGGGCGAACCATTATTGAAAGCGGAGCACTCGGCGTACCTGTTGTTTCAAGTGATGTTGGAGCTTATAAAGAAGTTAATCCACTTAAAGACTTCATTTTTCCAACAGGAAATAGCACTGCTTTAGCAGATAAAATGTTAATTTCATTGCAATTGAATGAAAAAAAATACCAAGAGCTTGAAAACCTTGTTAAAAAAGATAGCGAACGCTACTCATTTGACAATTATCAAAATAACTTAAAGAATATTTTAAATGATTAGCATAGTAACTGTTTCCCATGGGCACCACAAAGATATTGAAAAACTTGTTTCATCGCTTTCTCAATACATGAAGCTTTCATATGAATTAATTTTAATTGACAATCTTAACTCCTCCTTCGACTTTGAAGGATTATGTAATAAGTTTAATATTCTCAATTACAAAGTAATTAATAATGTCTCACCGATGTCATTTTCAATTAATAACAACATGGGGGTTAGCTTTTGTTCGTTTGATAAAATTGTACTTCTTAACCCCGATATTTGTCTTATTGATAGTTCGCTTAATAATTATCTGGAAGAAATGAGTATTGAAGATGGCCTTTTTTTTCCAGCATTGCTTAACTTAGACGGTAGCAAACAAGTTAGCGGGAAAGCTAAACCCAATATTTATGATCAAATGTTAACGTTTTTCGCAAGTATACTATCTTATAAGAGAGAATCCCCAGCGGGCGATTATTGGTATTTTGCTGCAGCTGTTATATTCAATAAACATTTTTTCTATAAGCTAGGCGGATTTGATACAAATTTTCCTATGTATGCTGAAGATACCGAACTGTGTGATCGCTGCCATGCTTTTAAAGAGCCAGTGATGTTATTGGAAAAGATTAGGCTGCAACATGGTTTGGGTGGAGACTCGAAAAGTAAATATATATTTAAAGCAGTGGTCTCTAACTTGTACCTTCGTTTTAAAATGTTCAAAAATAGAAAGTTAACCCGATAGGAAAATCAATTATTATGCATAAAGGAATAATTCTAGCAGGAGGTAGTGGCACGCGCCTTTACCCTTTAACGAAAGTTGTCAGTAAACAACTAATGCCCATATACGATAAACCCATGGTTTATTACCCGCTTGCTACTTTGATGCAAGCCGGTATTCAAGAAATATTGGTAATTTCAACTCCAGAAGAAATTCATCGATTTGAAAATCTATTAGGTGATGGTGCTAATTTTGGTGTGTCAATTTCTTACAAAGTACAACCTAGCCCAGATGGTTTAGCGCAAGCATTTATTTTAGCAGAAGAGTTTCTTGATGGTTCGGCTGCCGCGCTAGTGCTTGGTGATAACATGTTCTATGGACATGATTTAACTAAATCACTTAAAAATGCTAATGCTCAAGCGTCAGGTGGTACTGTTTTCGGGTATCATGTAGCTAATCCTCAGGCGTATGGGGTTGTTGAGTTTGATGAATTAGGTAATGCTATTTCAATTGAAGAAAAACCTGAAGTGCCAAAGTCAAACTATGCAGTGCCGGGATTATACTTTTTTGATGAACGCGTGGTTGAGTATGCTAACAATGTACAGCCATCAGCTCGTGGTGAACTAGAGATTACTGAGGTGATTGACCAATACCTTAAAGCCGGTGAGTTGAAAGTTGAAATTATGGGGCGTGGTACTGCATGGCTTGATACCGGTACCCATGACGATTTACTTGCTGCGGCACAATTTATTTCTACTATTGATAAACGCCAAGGGTTAAAAGTTAATTGCCCTGAAGAAGTGGCATTTAGAAATGGTTGGTTGAGTGAAGAAAAATTGCGTGAAATTGCACAACCATTGCGTAAAAGTGGTTATGGTGAATATCTTTTGCAGTTAATTGATGGACGTGTGTTTTAGTGAATTATATAGATACAGCTATTCCCGATGTCAAAATCATTGAGCCCAATGTTTTTGGCGATGAAAGAGGTTTTTTTATGGAAACCTTCCGTGTTGATGAATTCAATAAACACTGTTCTGTACGTGCTTTTGTACAAGACAATCACAGTAAATCAAGCCACGGTATTTTACGTGGTTTGCATTATCAACTAGAAAATACTCAGGGTAAATTGGTTCGAGTTACTTCTGGTAAGGTTTATGATGTAGCAGTAGATATGCGAAAATCATCAGCTACTTTTGGTCAGCATGTTGGTGTGATTTTGTCTGGTGATAATAAACGTCAATTATGGGTACCTGAAGGGTTTGCTCATGGTTTTTATGTAATGAGTGAGTCTGCAGAATTTGTTTATAAGTGTACTGATTATTATGCGCCTAAACATGAAGTATCGTTATTATGGAATGATCCTGAGTTAAATATCCAATGGCCACTTGTAAATGATGAAAAACCATCATTATCTGCTAAAGATGAGAATGGTTTATTGTTTAAAGATGTTCCTACATTTTAGAAAAACTTAAATATTATAGAAGAATTTGAATGAGTAAAACTATTTTTGTAACAGGAGGCGCAGGTTTTATAGGTTCTGCGCTTATCCGTTTTTTAATTAACGAAACAGATAACCAAGTGGTTAATTTTGATAAGTTAACTTATGCAGGTAATCTTGAATCGCTTAAATCTATTGAACAAAGTGAGCGTTATCATTTTGTTCAAGGGGATATTTGTGACAAATCTAAAGTTGCAGAAGTGCTTGAGCAGTATCAACCTGATTATATTATGCATTTAGCGGCAGAGAGCCATGTTGATCGATCTATTGATGGTCCCGGTGAGTTTATTCAAACTAATATCGTTGGTACATATGCTTTACTTGAAGCTGCACGTAGTTATTTTGTTAGCTCAAGTGATGCAAAGAAAAATATATTTAGATTTCACCATATTTCAACAGATGAAGTTTATGGCGACTTAGGTGAAACAGGTTTATTTACGGAAGAAACGTCTTATGATCCTAGCTCTCCTTATTCCGCCTCAAAAGCGGCTTCAGATCATTTGGTGAGAGCTTGGCATAGAACTTATCAATTTCCGGTGGTCGTGACTAATTGTTCAAATAACTACGGCTCCTTTCATTTCCCTGAAAAACTGATCCCACTCATTATTTTAAATGCGTTAGACGGTAAAAATTTACCAATTTATGGTGATGGTAAGCAAGTGCGTGATTGGCTATATGTGGATGATCATGCGCGGGCATTATATAAAGTAGTTAGTGAAGGAAAACTAGGAGAAACTTATAATATTGGCGGCTTTAACGAGAAGCAAAATATTGAAGTGGTTAAAACTATTTGTAATCACTTGAATGAATTAATTGCCAATAAACCTGAGGGAATAACTGATTTTAATGACTTGATTACTTATGTAAAAGACAGACCTGGTCATGATATTCGTTATGCTATTGACGCTAATAAAATTAATAAAGAGCTTGGTTGGCACCCTGAAGAAACTTTCGACTCGGGTATTAAAAAAACAGTGCAGTGGTATTTAGCTAATCTTGATTGGTGTAAACATGTGCAAGATGGTAGTTATCAGCGAGAAAGGCTAGGTAGTTAGGTTTTAATAAATTTGCAAGAAGTAAGCATTATATGAAAGTTATAATTATTGGGAAAAGTGGCCAGTTAGCAAATGAGTTAGTTGCAGAAGTGCCAGCTGGTATTGAAATATTATCTCTTGGGAGAAATGATGTAGATATAACCTCAATTGCTGAAGTATCAAAAATTGTTAATGAATTTAACCCTGCTGTTATCATAAATGCTTCGGCCTATACTGCCGTTGATAAAGCGGAAACTGATATTGATGCTGCTTATAGAATAAATAAAACTGCAGTAGAAATTATGACAAAAGTGGCTAAAGAAAATAACAGCCGTTTTTTGCATGTCTCTACTGATTTTGTTTTTGATGGCAATAGTAATATTACTTATGAAATAACGAATGAAACTAGACCTACAGGTGTTTATGGTGCCTCAAAGTTAGCGGGCGAAGAAGCGGTTAAAGAAATTTATCCTGAAAATAGCGCCATAGTTCGTACTTCTTGGGTTTATTCATCATATGGTAATAATTTTGTAAAAACCATGTTGCGGTTAATGGCTGAAAAAGAACAGCTTGGTGTAGTTTGTGATCAGATTGGTTGTCCTACTTATGCTAAAAGTTTAGCCGTTTTTCTTTGGATTTTAGCTCAAAAAAATAGCATTGAGCAAACTTACCATTGGAGTGATGCCGGTGTTGCGTCATGGTATGATTTCGCTGTTGCTATTCAAAGTATAGGCTTTGAACAGGGACTTCTCGAAAAGAAAATCGGCATTAAAGCGATACCTTCTTCTGCTTACCCAACCCCAGCTAAAAGACCCAAGTTTAGTTTATTGAGTATTAGTACTTCTGCTGAAATTATTGAGCCTGTTTATTGGCGAGATCAATTAGAAGACTGTTTAAAAAAATTGAAATCAATGGAAAAGTAGTGCATTACGACACCTTTTAAATACCTCTTTGTAACTGCCCGTTTAACCAAAAGTATTTTAAACGTTATTCGAATTCAACCATAAATAGATTCAAGACCGTTTCCCCGTTTCAAATGAAAATTGTCTTTTTTAGGAAGAACTTTTAATTTGAATAGGTATATATTTAAAAGTGATTTTGTAATGCTATTAGCTATAATGTATCCAGTGTTTATCCAAATAAATGAGATCTGTAATGACAGTACATGAAATAAAACACCCTTTAGTGCAACACAAGCTTGGTTTAATGCGTACTAATGGTATTAGCACCAAAAACTTCCGAGAATTGTGTGGTGAGGTTGGCGCATTACTCACTTATGAAGCGACCCGAAATTTAGCGACGGAAAAAGTGGCTATTGAAGGTTGGGAAGGGAAAGATCTTGAAGTTGAGCGTATCAAAGGCAAAAAGATAACCATTGTCCCAATTTTACGTGCTGGATTAGGCATGTTAGATGGTGTTGTTCCTTTGATCCCAAATGCAAAAATCAGTGTTGTTGGTTTATATCGAGATGAAGAAACGCTGGAAGCAATTCCTTATTTTGATAAAGTTGTTAGTGATATTGAACAACGAACCGCTTTAATTGTTGATCCCATGTTAGCGACTGGGGGAACTTTAATTGCTACGGTTGATTTATTAAAATCAAAAGGCTGCAAAGATATTATGGGGCTATTTTTAGTTGCCTCACCAGAGGGTATTGCAAAGTTACAAGAGGCTCATAACGATATCGACATTTACGTAGCCTCAGTTGACGATCACCTGAATGAAAAAGGTTATATCATTCCGGGTTTAGGGGATGCTGGCGATAAAATATTTGGTACCAAATAAGCTATACAAGAGCTATGAGTAGACTAAAAGAGCTGTAATCCAAACTAAGGCTACTAAAATACTGCTAATAGCCTTAGTTTTACCGACTTAAAGCCCTGCATGATATTGGCTAACAGTTGATTCAGGAACTAAATTATTAATTACCTCTATTGCTTCATCTCGACCTGCTAACACTTTTTCAAAATGTTTGACCAATTCAGCTTTATCTGGTGATGTTTTATCACCAGCCCCTATATTGGTTAAATCAATCATAAAACCATCATACAAATCGGCAAGATCGTTAATGATCTCCATATTTAAAAACTGATCTTGATTATAAATGTTTGGATAGCCCGCTTTTTGCTTATCAATAGCAAAGTTATCACCTTTGAGATTGGTTATACTCGTGGATTTATCACACGACAGCATACAGCCATTATCAATTCTAGGTTTTTCACAACCAACACTTTGTTGAAAGAAGCACTGTCTGCTAGTCATTAATAAAATAGGATGGTAGATGCTATAAAACAATTTAAAGTTTTCAGGGCGGGCAATGTTTCGCATTTGCATGCGGTTTATTTCGTTTGAAATAAAAGCGCCTGCGCAGTCAAACTCTTCTTTGAGTGCCATTAAGGCGTAAGAGTTAGTCGTATTTAAAAATGGTCCTGCTATCCACTTTATGCCAAGTCGATTGGCTTCATATGCAATACCAGTATTATTAGTAATAATTAATTTTGGTCTAACTTGCTTTAGAATATTTAAGGCGACATCATAATCTTTGCCTATTAATACGGGTGGAAACCAAGGGATTAAGCTTGGGTTTTCTTTGAAAAAATCAACATACTTAGTACAACCACGCTTATAGGCGTCGGGTAACTTAAAGTAAACATCAGCAGTAGTTATCTTGCTTAAACTTACATCTGCTTCATCACAAATTAACAGTGACAACTTAGGAAGATCAACAGAGCCATTATCGTTGGTTTTATTGGACTGGCTCTTAGGGTGATTTTTAAGCGGCGGTAGCGTTACTTCTGGTAGAACGGCTTTATTATCATTTAATAATAAGGCTAGTTGTTTTTTCATCGTAGTTAGCTCTTTAAAAGGAATAGTTAATCCTTCAGCTAACAGTTCAGTGTTCATTGGAGCTAAATCAAAACGGCTGTTGTTAAAGCTTTTAAAGCGCTTTTCGACGACATCACTATCAATACTTAATTTATTACTTTTATCTAATAAGCTTTTTGAACTCACTGTAAATTCTTGCTTGCTATTACTGTGAGTAATAGTGGCAACAATGGTCAACGGTTGATTCAGTTTACCCGAACAGGTTAACGTTAGTGGCAATTTTCCAATGTCTAAATATTTAATTTTGTCAAAAACAGTGGCATTAATTTGTTTGTTTTGCTGATGAAGTTCTTGTTTTGCATCGTGTATTTGTACTACTGAGATTGCATTGTTTTTGGCAACAGCATGCTTAGTTGAATTATCCCGTGGATTATCAATGAACATTGATTGATTTAAATCACCACGTAAAAAAGCATTAGAAAAGTCGCGGTTAAATACTTGATAAAGTCGCTCGCCATCTTGAGTTAACTCACCTGTGCTAATGTAGCCATCAATTTGTTTGCGAAAGCTATCTACTACTGTGTGTACATAGTTAGCACCTTTGATTCGACCTTCAATTTTAAACGAATGCACACCTGCTTCAATTAAGGCGGGTAAGTCAAAAAAGGCAGAATTATCTTTTATGTTTAATGGGAAATTATTACCCGATGCAGTAGTTTCATATTCTTCACGACACGCTTGACTACAGCGCCCTCTATTTCCAGAATTACCTACGCTAGCGGAGGTTGAATAACACAAACCTGAAAATGCAACGCACAATGAGCCATGTACAAAAACTTCAACCAATGTCTCGTTTTCTTGAGCGACTTTTGTGATTTCGGTAATTTCTCTTAAGTTTAATTCTCTCGATAAATTAACGCGTGAAGCACCTAACTTTTTCAAAAAAGGAATTTGTCCAACATTATGAGTAGTCATTTGTGTTGAAGCGTGAATATCTAACGTTGGAAAGTATTTTTTTATTAAGTTGAACATGCCAATATCTTGCACGATCACACCATCTAAGGTGGTATTAACTAGTTTGCTGAGTAGTTTTGCTAACGTTTTAAACTCTCGCTCTAAAATAACAATATTTAAGGTCAGAAAAATTTTACATTGGTATTGATGCGCTAATCGAATAATGCCAACTAACTCATCAAAATAAATATTAGACGCTCTGTTTCGGGCATTAAACGTATCTAGACCGCAATAAACAGCATCGGCACCAGCAATAATTGCTGCTTTTATCGCATCAACATCACCACCGGGGGCTAATAATTCAATTTTAGAACTCATTTTTCACAACTCATTTTATAACTTAAGGTTAGCTAATACCAAGTTGATTAAGTTCTTTCCCACTCAGCGAGAATTAAAAGGCTTAGAGGCAAGGCATTGATTGAAGAGAATGGTTATTCAGGAGAATATGCTCCTGCATTCTCTAATAAGCTACATCCGTGTAGCGTCCTTGTCAAAATCAATAACGCCGCATTTAAGCCTTTTAAACTCGCCCTTGGGAGCTTGCTCAATACCCACTAACGTCGTTGAATTTATTTGATTTAGAATGACTAGACCTAAACAAATTCGCCTCGTTATTGAACATCGAGCATAGCTCTGAGTAGGGAAGAAATTTAATCAAATTGGTATAAACTTAAAAAAGGGGGATTTTACCCGTATAATCAGGCTATGAATAGCGCTAAAGTTTATTGTTGATCCTAATAAAAGTAACTAAGAAATAACCATGAGTAAAAACATGCTTGAAAATAAGAGGTTACCTATACTTTATTCCCTTAGAAATTGCCCTTATGCCATGAGAGCTAGAATCGCAATATTTTATACTCAACAGCCCGTTATACTACGTGATTTAGTTTTGAGTAATAAACCAACAGCCTTGTTGGCTGCATCGCCAAAAGGCACTGTGCCTGTTCTTGTGGTGTCGGAGCCAAAAGAGCAAGTTATTGACGAAAGTTTAGATATTATGTTGTGGGCTCTAAGCCAAAGCGATCCTGACGATCTTTTGCAACAAAATGATCTTGATGCGTTTAATCAGATGATCAAATTAATTAGCACCTTTGATCACGAGTTTAAAGCCAGCTTAGAAGCTTATAAATGTGCAAAACGTTACCATGAAGAATCACTTAGCCAACACCGAAAAACTTGTGAGGTGTACATTCAAGACTTAGAGAAACGCTTAACTGAACATGAATTTTTGATGTCATCAAGGTCAAGCCTTGCTGATATTGCATTGTTGCCTTTTATACGCCAATTTGCGCGTGTAGAGCGACAATGGTATTTACAATCACCTTATCCAAACTTAAAAATGTGGCTTAATAATTATCTACAAAGTCCTATGTTTAGTAAAGTTATGGCGAAATTTTCGCTTTGGTCCCCAGGCGATGAAGCGACTCTTTTTGGAAAGTTATGAATAATCAACAAACTTGTTTTACTCCTTTTAATGCCAGTATTGAACAGTTCGACTTGCCAAAGCGTTTTACATTCCCACATTGCTATGAGCCACACCCACTTTGCTTGTTAGCTGCGGAGGAATTGCAACAGCAATTACAAAATCATAAAGTATTGCAGCAAGAGCTAGAGCAAACGGGCAAGATGTTTGGTGTGCTTTTAGTGGAAAATATTGATGGTGACGTTGGGTACCTTAATGCTTTTTCTGGCAAGCTAATTTTAGGTGAAAGTTCACATGCAAACTCACATGACAGCTCACTTGACTGTGCTTATGAAGATACGATTAACTTTGTTCCTCCTGTTTTTGATCTTGATGCGCAAATTGACTTTTTTCATGAAGAAAGTAACATCATTAATCGTCTAAATAGCGAACTGGAAAAGTTGTTAGCTAATCCACAGTTAGATGAATATCAACAACGTCTTGAGCTAAAGCTTAATAAACAAAGTGAGCAACTTGAAAAGCATCGAACTCAGATGGCCGCCAATAGAAAAGCACGGAAAGAAAAACGCAGCCAAGCAAAAAAAATATTAATCAACGATGACTTAGCACAACGCCTTAAACAATTAGCACAAGAAAGTATTGATGACAAAAATCAACTACGAGATTTAAAAGAATACTGGCATGTGAAAATTTTTCACGTTCAGAAAAAATTGACCGTTTTAACCGATGAAATAGACGCGCTTAAAAGTAAACGAAAAAGGTTATCGACAAAACTACAAAAAAAACTATTTAAACAATATCGTTTATTAAATAGTGCGGGTGTTGAAAAAGATTTGATTGAACTGTTTGAAAATGCGCCTTACCCAATACCACCCGCAGGTACAGGTGATTGTGCTGCGCCAAAATTATTACAATATGCATTTCGACAAAATATGAAGCCATTAGCAATGGCTGAATTTTGGTGGGGGCGGGCGCCTAAATCAGAAATTCGTCTACATAAGAACTTTTATGGCGCATGTTCAGGCAAATGTCAGCCAATTTTAGTGCACATGTTAGAGGGCATGCCCATAGACGATAATCCTTTATTGGTTAATCCTGCAGAAGGCAAAGCGCTAGAAATTGTTTATCAAGATGACGATATTGTCGTGGTAAATAAGCCTAGTGAGTTTTTGTCGGTACCAGGAAAAAATATTGAAGACTCTGTCTATTTACGTATTAAACAGCAATTTCCTAAGGCAACAGGTTCGTATATTGTTCACCGGTTAGATATGTCTACATCGGGCGTGATGGTTTTAGCGTTAACTAAACGCGCGCAAAAAAACATACAGCAACAATTTATTAGTCGAACTATTAAAAAACGTTATGTGGCGCTGCTTGAAGGTAAGGTTGAAGGAAAAGTTGAAGAGAAAATAGAAGGTGATATTGAAAATGCACAAAGGACAAACCAAGGAGAGATCAATTTGCCGTTAAGGGGCGATTTTGAAGATAGGCCAAGACAATTGGTATGCTTTGAACAGGGAAAACAAGCGAGAACCTTTTGGGAGGTTATTGACACGGTTGATGGCAAAGCAAAACTCTATTTATATCCTGAAACAGGGCGTACCCATCAACTACGAGTGCATTGTGCTCACCCACAAGGCTTAAATATGCCTATATTAGGTGATGACTTATATGGTAGTAAAAAGTATGGTTGTAATAGTCACGGTAGTAATAGTGGTAATAAAAAATCCCAGCGCTTACATTTACATGCACAAGTGTTAACGCTGAGGCATCCCATCAGTAAAGAAGTGATGACCTTTCAGGTTAATGAAGATTTTTAATTTTTAGCTTGGTTATGTTAATTGATTTCATCTTGAAAAATCTCTTCTATAGACATCTTGAATAATCGAGCAGTTTTAAACGCCAACGGCAAACTGGGATCAAATTTACTTTTTTCTATGGCATTAATAGTTTGTCTGGAAACATCTAACGCAGAGGCGAGTTGCGCTTGAGTCCAATCTCGCTCTGCACGTAATACTTTTAAGCGATTCTTCATTGGTATTTCCTGTGCCCTGCTTTAATGCCGCCAGCATAGGTCAAGCACATAATTATAACTAAGTGTCCAATTTCAGGTTGAAAGGTGATTAGCTTAATATCTTCTAATAATTCATAACTTAGCCCAACTACTAATCCTACACCTAAAGTTAGTCCCATCGCATCAAACATTATTCTTTGTTGCATTTCGTCTAATCCTCGCAAATAAGCTCTATTCGCTAATAACATACCAAAACCGATGGCTAAATTTATTGTAACGCCAATAATGGTAAACAACGTATTAAAATCCCAGACAAATTTTGGAGCGAAAATTGCTATTGCCATAGACACGACCCAAGCCACAGTCCAAAGCTTAAGGTTACGTGTGTTTTTACCGTTACGTTCTTTGTATTCACTTGTGATTGATTGCTCAGCTTTATTCATTGGTAAACTCCTTCTTTCGTCTAATTGTTCTAGCGTGCTTTACTTTATGTAAAGTTTGTTTGATATTTTTAATGTAGTGTTTAAGTGGTCTTGTGTCAAGTGTCTTTTACATAAAGTTTGGTTTTGATTACTTTTAGCAGAAAGAAAAATCATCAAAACTATAACTCTTTGATAATTAAATTAACTTTTATAAGGGGAGAGAGACGAAACTTATGTGAAGATGATAAAAAAAGTAGTGGATTATATTTTAATAAATGTGGTTGATTTTGGTGTGAATCCTTTTGTTATCAATGCTTTAAATGTGGCTTGGTTGGTTTTCCTTAACCTTTAAATAAAGTGTTATCGCTTACTTTCTAATTTTTGTTTTACCTGTAAATTTTTTCTTATTTTTGCTAAGTCAATTTTCAACCATTCAATTAAAGTATTTGAGGGCATAGGTTTGGCAAAATAATAACCTTGGACAAGGTCTACTTTTAGATCGAAAATGCATTGAAAATCATCAAAGTTTTCGACTCCCTCTGCGACAGTGTGTAAATTAAGTTCTTTGGCTAGGTTAACTGTACTTTTTAAAATCGTTTTTTGCTGGGGCTTAGTGGTGACATTATCGATTAATACTCTGTCTAGTTTTAATTCTGTTGCCGGCACTCTTGAGAGTTGTTGTGCATTAGCAAAACCAGTACCGTAGTCGTCAATGGCTAGATTGAAACCTTTTAATCGTAGTTTGGCTAGCGTTTCTATTGCCGTAGATACTTCTCCTGAAATGGCATTCTCAGTTATTTCTAAAACAATTTCACCGGGGGATAAATTATAGCTTGCTACTTGTTCAGATATACTTTCAGCTAACCCTCTGTCAGATAGAGATAAAGGAGATAAATTAAAAGCTAGATGAAAGTTAACACCATGTTTTTTCCAGTTAACCTTTTGCTGTAATGCTATATTAAACAAATAATGAGTTAGTTTGGAAATAATACCAAACTCTTCTGCTGCAGTTATGAATTCGACTGGCGAAACAAAACCTAATTTTGGATGCTGCCACCGAGCAAGTGCTTCTACCCCCTTCAAAAGCAAACCTTTAGTCGTTAACTTTGGTTGATAAAACAAAGTGATTTGCTCATTTTTAATGCCGTCCAATAAGTCTTTTTTGTTCAAACGGTTATATAGATGATGTTGTTCTTTACTAGTTGTTACTTTAAGCATCAAAGTACGCAATTGTTTTAGGCTGGCAAGTAAGTCACTATTTTGCATTGGCTTTTGAAAGGTACCAAGTACATTTAAGCCATCAGATTCAGCCATGGTACCAATACTTAAGATTAGAGCCGGATCTTTTGAGCTTAAAATGATAACTGACGGTGCAAGTTTGTCGTTTGCTATGCGGCGTACAAGTTCGACTCCGTCCATTTTAGGCATTTCTAAATCAATAAAAACCAGATCAAATTGTTGTTTTTTCAGTTTCTCAACTGCATCTACGCCATCTGTTGCACCATGAACATCTTCAAGTTCATATGCATGACACATGGTAACAACATGATTTCGTTGTACTAAGCTATCATCTACTACAAGTACTTTCAGTGATTTCATTAAAAATTCCAATATCTAGAATTGACTAAGCTAATTAATAAGCTTAGCTATCTCATTTAAATCAACAATATGGTTGGCGGCATTTAGCTTTATTGCTTCTTTAGGCATTCCAAAAACTACACACGAAGCTTCATTTTGTGCAATAGTATTACTACCTGACGTTTTCATAGCAAGCAAGCCCTGTGCTCCGTCATTGCCCATTCCTGTCATAATAACGCCCATGGCATTATGCTTGGCACTTTTCGCTAAAGAATTAAATAACACATCCACAGAAGGGCAATGCCTATTTACTGCAGGACCTTCTGAGACAATAGTTATGTATTGAGCGCCTGAGCGTTTTACCTGTAGATGTTTGCCTCCAGGGGCAATCAATGCTCTACCAGGAATTATGCGATCACCAGAGCTAGCTTCTAAAACTTCAATCTCACAGATTGAGTTTAGTCTATCTGCAAAAGCTTTGGTAAATTTTTCGGGCATATGTTGAACTATAACCACTCCTGGACAGGTTTGGCTAAGTCCCTTTAAAACTTTTTCAAGCGCAATGGTGCCTCCAGTTGAGGAGCCTATAGCAACCACCCTATCGGTGGTATGCGCCATGGCAGCGATATCAGTTGCGGGTTCAATTTCTTTATTGCTTGAATAATTGTCTTTGCTTTTTTCTGGAGCAGGTGAACTTGTAGTTGAGTTATTGAAGCGAGTGAGCTTTGCATTTACCGCAGTACGCACGGCATTCTTTATTTCACTACCAGATTCTTCTAAAAAATTTTTTAAACCGACTTGCGGTTTAGTGACAATATCAAAAGCTCCGGCTGCTAGGGCATTAAGTGATAATTCGGCGCCTTGTTCTGCTAAAGATGAACAAATGATAATAGGGGTAGGGCGCTCAGCCATAATTTTTTTTAAAAAGGTAATGCCGTCCATACGTGGCATTTCAATATCTAAAATAATGACATCTGGCCATTGTTTTTGCATCTTAGTATAAGCAAATATAGGATCATTGGCGACAGCATAAACTTCTATGTCGTTTGTTTCATTGAGTATTTGAGAAATGACTTGGCGTACTACTGCGGAGTCATCAATAATCATTACCTTAATGGTCATATTTTCCTCCTTGTCATTCTTGCTGATATCTTTTTAGGCTTGTTTTGCCTGTTGATAAATTTAACACTAGGGTTCGGCAAACTTTTCCTAAAATATCCTCTTCAAGGAATGCTAGCTGTAAAGATGCGGCCCATGATTTAGCAAAAGCGACGTTTGTCTCGCCAATGCTTGGGCTTTTTATTTTTTCATACATATTACTTCCGCCATATAACTTTAACTCAAACTTGTTTATAGGGGGGTATAAAGCCATTTTTTCTAATAAATAATTTAAACAATTAGCACCATATCGATAATTATTTTGCTGAAATTCCCTTTTATCTTTTTGTTCTGCGATAAGGTAATGACACATACCGCCAACTCTATGTTTTTTATGCCAAACAGTAATTGCAACACAAGAGCCTAATAATGTTTGAATTTTATTATGGTTATGACCAAAATAAACCTCGCCTGGAGGTAGAATAACATTGCCATCATTAGTAGAGTTGATATCGTCAAAGCTTTGCATAAATTAGCTCTTTAAACGATATATTGCTGGTTGTAACAATTCAAATTTATGATCTAAACCGTGTAAAGTTTCTGAGTGACTAATGAAAAGTAAACCGTTTGGTTTTAATTGTTGGCTGATATTATTAATAATTTGCTGTCTAGTATCATCATTAAAGTAAATCATCACATTGCGGATAAAAATTAAATCAAACTCTTCCAAATGATTCATTTTATTTATTAAGTTAAACTGGAAAAAATTAACACGTTGCCTAATATGTGGTTTAACTCTTAAATATCCTTCATATTCATCTACACCCTTGGTGCAAAATGATTTTTTTAAATCAGTAGGTAAAAGCTCAGTTCTTTCGTCTAAATAAATACCTTTCTTAGCTTGCGCGAGCACTGTTGTATTTACATCGGATGCATGAATAGACCAAGGTGCGCCATAATACTTACTTAATAGCATTGCTATACTATAAGGCTCTTCACCTGTAGAGCATGCTGCACACCATATTTTAAAGGTTTTGTTTGGGTTTAGTGATGGTAATAGTGTTCTTGTAATATATTCAAAATGTTTTGGTTCTCTGAAAAAAAAAGTTTCATTAGTCGTTATTAGTTCAAGAGCGATATCTAATTCATTTTTATTATCGGGGTGATTAATATAGTGAAAATATTCCGAAAATCCTTTAGCTTTTATATGTTCAACCCTTTTTAATAACCTATGGCCTAGCATAACGCGTTTTTGTTTAGGCAAGTAAATACCTAATTTGCTTCGGATCAGTTGCTGAAAAAGTATAAATACATCATCTGACGGGCGAACTTCATTGTTATTCATAATGGACAGGCTTTGCATTGTTACCCCTTCGCTGGTTGTTAATCAAAGTTAACAAATTTATCATCGTCTTTATCACGCTTGTTGCTTTTTACAATTGATGAATTGGTCTTTTTAGCAGGTGGCGTCGTATTTTTTCTCTGAGTAGCTTTTGATGATGCATGCTCCGATTTATATGGATGGCTTGTTTCTTCTGTTTCTAATTGAAAATAATCAACAGATTCTTGTAATTGAACCGCCTGTATATTCATTTCTTCTGATGTTGCACTTAACTCTTCAGATGCGGCGGCATTGTGCTGCATGGTTTGGTTAACTTGAGCAATCGCTTCATTTATTTGGTGTACACCAGAAGCTTGTTCAGACGAAGAGGCAGCAATTTCTTGCACTAAATCAGCGGTTTTATTAATTGATGGCACCATTTCTTTTAATGATTGGCCGGCAACATCGGCACGTTTTACACTATCTTTAGCTAGCTCCCCTATTTCTTGTGCAGCCACTTGGCTACGCTCTGCTAGTTTTCTCACTTCAGAAGCGACCACTGCAAAACCTTTACCATGATCACCAGCTCGACCAGCTTCAATAGCAGCATTAAGTGCTAATAAGTTAGTTTGGTAGGCTATATCGTCTATTACGCTAATTTTTTCGGCAATCTTTTGCATTGCATCCACAGTGTCAGAAACAGCTTCACCACCAGAAGTTGCTTCCTTGGCTGCCTGTTGTGCCATACCATTAGTAATGCCTGCATTTTCATTGTTTTGTGAAATTGAGGCTGACATTTGTTCCATAGATGCAGATGTTTCTTCTACACTTGCGGCTTGGACTGAGGCGCCTTTAGCAATAGTTTGCGCGGTCGAGTTCACCTGTGTAGATGCAGAGGCTAAGGCTTGAGAAGACATCCTCACTTCATTGATGATAGTGGCTAATTGGTTTTTCATATTGGTAATACTAAATAACAATGACTTTTTATCATTTGCTGCTAGGTCTATATCAACACTTAAGTCACCTTTTGCTACTTGATTACACACTTGAGCAGCATAACGAGGGTCTCCCCCGAGAGTTTTAAATAGGTCATGAAAAATAAATGCCATTAAAGCTAATATTATTACGCCCTCAATCGATGAAAATGTAATTAATGAAGCTCTATCTGCATTAAAATTTGTTTCCATTGTCTCATGAGTGTTAGTTATAACTTGTTTAAATGTTTTTTCAACATTCTCTGCTAATTCTGTCATACCTTTACTGGCAGCACGGTCAACACCACTAACCGATTTATCAACTTTTTTTCCTGTAAGTTGGTCGCTACTATCAAACTGTTCTAATGCTGATAGGTATGCAGTTTTTAACTGGTCATGATCAGATTTTACTTTGTCTATAGCTTGAACATTATGGCCAAGAGACTTTGATTTTTGGATAGCGTGTCCTAATAGCTCTTGGACTTTATCGGAGCTTTGCTGAAATCTCGCACTATATTTATCAAATTGCTTTTTATCGTTACCCCGAATTAGTACATTTTTCCATTCTTGTACTTGAGTTTTAAAGATCACATGAGCATTAGTTATACTAGTTAAAACCTCTACATTTTGTTCAACTAGCTCGAAGCTTTTTGTAGTTGAATCGTGAAACTTGGATAGTTCATTAAGTGACTCCCAACTTAATAATATTAGTGAAGAAGCGACCAAAAGTCCCAAAAGTAAAACCTTTGCTTTTAAGCTGAATTTATCTAACATTATGTTTTCCTCTGTTATCTGTTTTAGAGATATATTATGTTTCTATAAGGCTTATAGGCCAATTATGTCGTCTTATCTATTAAGTTAACTTGTAGTCTCTTCAAAAGTTAATTACTGCAATTCGGCTTCTACAAGATGAGCAAGTTCAATAGGAGAAAGCGTTTTTTCAGCATTTAATAGCACAATAAACTCTTCTCCTTTCTTTGCTATGCCTTGAATGAACTCAGCCCTTATTTTTGCACCAAATGCGGGAGCATCCTCAATGTCTTCGGCCAAAATCTCTATAACTTCATTAACAGCATCTGCAAGTAAACCTAAAACACAATGTTGTTCAAAAGAGTGCAACTCTACAACAATGACACAAGTTCGTTTGTGTATAGTAATTGCTTCTCTGCCAAGTCTTACTGATAAATCGATTACAGGAACAACTTCACCACGTAAATTTATTACCCCGGAAAGAAATTGTGGCATCAAAGGCACTTGGGTTATGCCTGCATATTCAATAATTTCACGGGTTTGATGTAATTCCATACCAAAATTCTCTTTACCAATGGTAAAGGTTAGAAATTGACTGGTTTTATTATGGTTATCACTTGTTCCAGTATTTTGCATGCTGTTTACTCTGTTGGCTAATTTTGACTATTATTTTCGTTACGACTTTTATAACTATTGGTTAAATTGGCTTCATCACCTATGGCTAACTCAATTAACTGTGGTACATCTAAAATAAATGCAATGTCGCCATTACCAAGTAAACTAGATCCTCCAATGCCTTTAAGCGCTTTGAATATAGGCCCCAAAGGTTTTACAACGGTTTGAATTTCGCCATTAAGTTTATCTACCGCTATTCCAGCTATTTCGCCACCAAACTGTACTATCACCAACTCTGAACTCTGGCGCTCATTGCTGTTATCTTTGTCTGTTTTATGTTTTATCGACGGTGTTAAGCTAAATATTTCTTCCATGGCCAAATAGGGAATCATATCGCCACGTAAATTTATACAATGTCTACCTTCTATATCAATATGAGCATTTAAGTCGATGCACTCTATAATGGTCGCTTGAGGTATAATAAAATGGGTGTTTTGGCTTTCAACATGAAATCCATCAATGATGGCTAAAGTGAGTGGCAAACGGATTTTAAAGGTTGAGCCTTGTCCTGCTTCGCTACTTATTTCAATGTTGCCCTGTAATGCTTCAACATTTCGTTTCACAACATCCATACCAACACCTCGGCCTGAGAGGTTGGTGATTTCCTGTGCGGTAGAAAATCCAGGATGAAATATCATGTGGAAGAGTTCATTGTCTGTCATTATTGTTTCAGCATGAATAATTCCCTTGTCTATGGCTTTTTCACGCACACGCTCTTTGTCAATGCCATTACCGTCATCACTTATAGCAATGACAATGTGGCCAGCATCATGATAGGCTGCTAGTTTCAATTGTCCTTTAGTTGGTTTTCCAGATGCTTGCCTTTGCTCAATAGACTCAAGTCCGTGGTCCATCGCATTACGAACAATATGTGTTAATGGATCGGCAAGTTTTTCAACCATGAGTCTGTCTAATTCTGTATCAGCACCTTCAATAATAAGCTCTATGTCTTTACCCAATTCTTGTGCGGTGTCCCTAACCAATCGCTTGAATTTCTGGAAAGTTCCTCCAATAGGTACCATCCTTAAACTGAGCGCTGCGTCGCGAATTTGCTCGGTAAAATCTTCAAAATCATCAACTGCTTCAATTAATGAAGTTTCACCACTTTTGTTTGCTAATAAGTCAATTCGTTGTTGATTGATCACTAATTCGCCAATGAGGTTTATTAGATGATCTAAACGATCAGAATCAACTCTGATTTGTTTGCTTTCTGATGCTGAACTTTGATTCTGTTTTTGTTTATTTAGTGCTGCATTGACTACTTTTTCTGGTACTGTATTTTGTTGTGTTAACACTTCACCAAGGAGTTGTTTGTCATCATGCTCAGAGTCTAGGATTGTTTGATTTTGTTTTGTTAATGATTGTTCTAGGGAGTTTTGGGTTAATGCGCCACAGCGTACTAAAATTTCACCTAAACGTTCATTACTTTCTGGGAGGTTTTCAATTAGCTGAGTATAATCCTCAATTTTAGTGTTTGGTGGTAAAATAACTATGTCTGAATCATCTTGCACAAACATAAAGGTATTTTCTATTGTGGCTAAATCAGCGTCTGACAGTAATGCAATTTCATAGGCTAAATATAGGTTTTCTGGGTCAAAATTTTCTAAATTTGGGAAACCGTCCGTTAGACACTCTATATGTTTTATTTCGCCTAAAGTGGATAAAAACTTGATAAAAGAGAGTGGATCCATGCCGTTTCTTAGGCAATCGCTGGAAAGCCTTAGTGATATATGCCAGCATTTACCGTCATCTATAGTCTTTTGTGAACTGGTTAATAGTTGATCTTGTTCTGTCGACGTATTTTCAGTTGCGCTGCTTTTAAGGTCTTCGTTAGACCAAGGTGAAAGTGCTGCTAATAACGACTTACCTGTTTGTTGTAGTTCAGTTTCATTTTGAAAATCATTCAAGGAGAAGCTGACCAAGTTTTCCATGTGATCACGACACTTGAATAAAATATTAATTAAATCAGGTTCTAGCGTGATGTCATTATCTCTAGCGCGATCTAATACATTTTCTACCACATGAGTAAAACTGACAATATGGTCTAAGCCAAAGATACCTGCGGAGCCTTTGATGGTATGAGCAGAACGAAAAATATCATTGAGCATCTCATCATTACATTCACCTTCATCAATTTGTAGTAGTACAGTTTCCATTGACTCTAAGTGTTCTTGAGCTTCAACGTAAAATGTTTGTAGCGCGGCGTCTAAACTCATAATTGTGGCTCTATGTCTTTACTACTAGGGCTGAAATAATGTTCTAACCTAAATAACTTTATATAATCACTGATAACATCATTTAAGCTGGATATTTCATATTCGCCATTTTGTTTTGTAATTTCTTTAAACAACATAAGTAGAATTTGAATACCAGCCGTGTCAATTTCGCTAACTGAAGATAACTTAATAATAACTTTAGGTTTTAATTTTATCGTTTGTAAATGCTCTTGATAGACTTCCATGGCGCAAAAAATAGTTAACTCACCTGAAAATGATATTTCAGTTGAATTGTTGCGCTTTTGCGTTATTTTTACTTTTGCCATGTCATTTCATCTCTGTGGTATTAAGTTAGCATTGCTACAGCTTGTAACATTTGTTCTGGCTTGAAGGGCTTAACCATCCATGCTTTAGCACCAATAGCTTTACCTTGTTTCTTCATATCCTCTGAGCCTTCAGTTGTTAGCATTATGATGGGGGTAAACTTATATGCTGGTATTTGTTTAATAGCTTTCACCATATCAATACCGCCCATATTTGGCATATTGACATCAGAAATAATTAAATGAATTTTTTTGCCATCGAGTTTGCTTAAGCCATCTTTGCCATCAAAAGCTTCAATAACTTCATGACCAGCACCTTTTAGGGTGATAGATACAACTTGTCTGATGCTGGCTGAGTCATCAACTATTAATATTGTTTTACTCATAGATACCGTTTTCCTTAATAGTTTTTATTATTATATTTGACTTTCTAAATCAAAATGTTAGTTAAAAAAATGTCATTTCATCATTACTGTTATCTTGCTGTTTGTCATTGCCATCGTGAACGGCAACTTGCTCTAAAGTTGTGTAGGTATTTTTAATGTTATTAAGCCAATTATCTATATCCAGAGGTACTATAGGACTGTCTTGATTTAGGCTATAGAGGCATTCTTGATAATTAGGCGCAAGTTTGAGCATGTCATCATGAACATGTCCTAGAATTTGGCTAACTCTATCTTGAAATTGTAATGACACCAGAACTTCATCTATAGCTACCTGTACAGCCGCATTTTCTTGTTCAAGCTGGTTAGCTGAATGAATGATTTTGTTACCTGATTCACTGTAGTCTTGCACAACTTGTTCAATAGTTTTTTCAGCATTATTGATCAGTATGCTGTCTTGCTCGGTAAATTCTTTTGTTTTAGTTAAGGTGCTTTGCAGGGTCGCATTCACTTGCTCTATGGTTTGAGTTATTTTAGCGCCAGTTTCGCCTGAGCGAGTTGATAAGGTTCTTACTTCATCAGCTACTACGGCAAAACCTCGACCCGCTTCACCTGCTCGTGCTGCTTCTATAGCGGCGTTTAAGGCTAATAAATTGGTCTGAGAAGCTATTCCTGCCACTTCATCACCCATTTTGGATAAGTCTTCAGCAATAACAGTAAGTTTGTTAATTTCATCAAGTAGTTGATCACGGCCGGACATAGCACTATTTAATGATTCTATTATTTGGTTTAGCTCTTTATCGGCATTAGCAATGATCTGAGTTAATCCCGTTTCACCTGCCATATCTCCTGAGGTTTCTTGGGATGTTTGAATTGCTTCAACTAACTGGTTTCTGATCAGAGCAAAGGTTGTTGATAATTCATTAATACTTTCATCACCTTGACTTCTGGCAAGTTGAGTTTGTCCTGCCCAGACTGTGATTATTTGATGGGCTAAGTCTATATGTTGTGTAATAGCTTCTTGTTTCTGTTCTGCTTGAAGATTATCTTCATCAACTGTTTGATTGGATAATGTTGTGACTTCTTTTAGTGAGTTTTGATAGAAAAAGTACAGAGCAATAATGCTAACAAGGGAAATTATACTTAAAGGAGCCTTTAACATTATGCTTGTATCAGCCAATACAAGCGATATAAGTAAGCAAAGAGCAAGGACTATATAGCTGCCAGTAAGTTTATGATGGTTTGTTGATAACATTCATTTTCCTAATCACTTTATTATTTTATGTTTTACTTAGATAAAAGAAAAATTATCTATTCTAAGTCATCTGTATAGAGCGTAGACAGTGAATTGAAAATTAACAAGAAAAAAGCAAATAATTGTTTAAACTGGGGGGGGGATGTTGGCAATAAAAAAGCCCATCATAAAGATGGGCTTTGCTTGTAGTGATATTGTTATAGAATTTAGTTGTTAATCTTTAATCTTTAATCTTTAATCTCTGCATTGTGATAAACGTTTTGTACATCATCACAATCATCTAACATTGCAATGAATTTCTCAAAGTTGGCTAAGTCTTCTTCACCTTCAATATCAATATAAGTTTGGGGAACCCAAGTGATTTCTTCCACTTCTAAATCAAATTCAGGCATTGAGTTAGCAAATTCAGTTTTGATTTTGAAAAACTCAGTATGTGGTGCGTAAACCGTAATAATGCCGTCTTCTAATTCAACATCAGTTACGTCAATATCAGCCATCATTAAGTTTTCTAAAACAGTTTCGTCATCTTCACCTTTAAACGCGAATACTGCTTGATGATCAAACATGTGAGACACAGTGCCAGAAGAGCCAACTTTTGAATGTGTTTTTGTGAAACATTGGCGAACATCTTTAATGGTGCGATTACCGTTATCGGTTAAACAATCAATAATAACCATACAGTTACCAGGGCCGAAACCTTCATAACGTGCTTCAACGAAATCTTCGCCACCAGCACCAGAAGCTTTTTTAATAGCATTTTCGATAACATGTGTAGGCACTTGGTCTTTCTTCGCTTTATCAATTAAACCACGTAGGGCAAGATTGCCGTCGGGATCAACGCCACCATTTTTAGCACAAACGTAAATTGCTTTACCGTACTTTGAATAAACTTTGGTTTTTGCGCCAGCGGTTTTCGCCATGGATAATTTACGGTTTTGGTAAGCTCTGCCCATTGTTCTGCTTCTCATTTTGTATAAAAACTAATGGGCTAGATTCTATCAGCCTAACTAGTCTGTTGACTAGAGGGAAAGCGCAGTAATTGAGTAAAAGTTGATATGAGTCGGCAATAAAGTGCTTGAAATATCAGCCTGTTTTTATACTTTATTTAATAGAGTGAAAATTAGTAATAACAACAATATCAAGGAAATGTCATGGGTATAGTAATGTATGTAACTGAAGGTGGCTGTGGCACTATTTTTTAGGTTCAAGTGGTTTGCTTTTGAAGCGTTTAGAAGCTACATTGAATCAAGAAGCTAGTGACGGTTGGCAGTTAGTGTTTCAGGTGTGTTTTCCATAATTGGTGTAGTGTTGATTCTACTAGTTTTTATCATAGAACTTCCGCTGCTTTTTAATAGTGAACATTAATCTGATTGGAGTAGCCATAATTTAGGGAATAACTACGTTTAGGGAATAACAATGAAAAAATTAATTTTTTGTTTTGACGGCACGTGTAACTCACCACAAGATTCGGATGATTTTTTTGAAGATTCTAGCATTAGTAATATAGTAAAATTGCATGCTTTTTTGGGCGGCAAGCTTAGCCCTATGAATTCAGAAAATGAGACATTACGCGATCAGCACAGTTTTTATTACAGCGGTGTTGGTACACGTGGAAATTGGCTCAAACGTAAATTTAACGCGATGTTTGCACCGCCTTATGGTGACATGGATGACATTCTTGATGAAGCTAGAGCTGATTTAAAGGCTAACTTCTGTGAAGGTGATGATATTTACATCTTTGGCTTTAGCCGTGGAGCTGCTATTGCGCGTATGTTTGCTGCTCATTTACCACATAAAGTTAAGTTTTTAGGTGTTTTTGATACGGTTGCAGCAACTCGAGGTTCATTAGACTTAAATCCAGATACCTTCCCTGTTAGTGGCATAGTGTTTGAAAATGGCACACTGGGCTCACATGTTGAAAAAGCTGTGCACTTGTTATCGTTAGATGAAAAGCGCATTTTATTTCAACCAACGTTATTCAATAATGATGAAAGGGTAACTGAAGTTTGGTTTGCAGGTGTGCATTCTGATATTGGTGGTAGTTATTGGTTTGATGGGTTATCTGATATAACATTACAATTTATGCTTGATAGTGTCAGTAATGAATTAACCATCATAAATGTAGAAAACATTGACTACTCAAGCCTTAAGATTAATGGTGCCCAAGATACTATTTGTATTGATGATCTTAATCTTAAGCCGTTGGTAAATGGTAAATTGCATAGCCAAATTCGAACAAATACCAATGCATCCACCTTAGCACCTCGCTTGGTTAGGGTGAACGTCGAAGATGTTAAATCGAAACACTTGCCAATTATTCATCATACCGTTGCAGAAAGGTTTACCTTAGTGAGTGATTACCGTCCTTATGCTATGAGAGATCTAGATTTTAAAATTATCAATGCGCAAGGTGTTATTGGTGACGTGCAACATGGTATTAGTAGTTTAGGTTAGTAAAATGAATATATAATTCCCTTAATCCCTGAACCGTTTTTTGGACACTACTGATTTTATGAACAAGCTAAATACTACGAACAAAGTTCCTGATATTTCTCACGTTATTGAATTTTTAAAAACGTTGCAAGATCAAATTTGTCATGCTTTAGAACAAGCTGATGGTAGCGGTAAATTTATTGAAGACAACTGGAAGCGTAAAGAGGGGGGCGGTGGCCGCACCCGTGTTATTACTAACGGCACAATAATAGAACAAGGTGGCGTTAACTTTTCTGTTGTTTCAGGCGATAAATTACCGCCATCTGCTACAGCCCATAGACCTGAATTAGCGGGTCGAACATGGCAAGCTTGTGGCGTGTCATTAGTTATTCATCCTAAGAACCCTCATATTCCAACTTCTCACGCCAATGTGCGTTTTTTTATTGCTGAAAAGGAAGGCGAAACACCTGTCTGGTGGTTTGGCGGTGGGTTTGATTTAACACCATTTTACCCTATAGATGAAGATGTATTGCATTGGCATCAAACTGCGAGTGATTTATCTCAGCCCTTTGGTGAACAAGTTTATAACGATTATAAAAAATGGTGTGATGAATATTTTTATTTAAAACATCGAGACGAAACTCGAGGTGTGGGCGGTCTATTTTTTGATGATCTTAACAAGTGGGATTTTGAAATTTGTTTAAATTATATCAAAGCGGTTGGACAAGGTTTTATTGATGCCTACGTGCCAATAATGAATCGTCGAAAAAATGATAAATATACTGAGCAGCAACGCCAATTTCAGCTATACCGTCGTGGTCGCTATGTAGAATTTAACTTGGTGTTTGACCGAGGCACTTTATTTGGTTTGCAGTCAGGTGGCAGAACCGAATCTATCTTGATGTCGATGCCGCCATTAGCTCGCTGGGAATATAATTATCAAGCGGATGAAAATAGTGATGAAGCAAAATTGAATCACTATTTAGTACCGCGCGAGTGGCTAACAGAGTTGTCAGCCACTAAGTAAGGTCTTTTCTTTTAATAAAATTACAAAATCACTGTGTATTAGTAGTTACTCCCAAGTAAATGGAGGATATGTTGGCAAGTTTAATGGCGCTGATGATTCTGTATCAACATTGGTTTTAGCTTGAGCCATTAACGCTTGAATATCATCTTGAATGCGAGAACGGAAATCACTTACTTGCTCCCACTTATTAGAAAACTCATCTGAAGATTTTTTATTATCGCTTTCCATATATTGTTGTAACAATAGACCAATAATGCCATAAGCTTTTTTTAACCTTAGCGCCTGTTGTTGCTCAAACTTGTTGATTTCATCCATATATGATTGCATTGCTGGCTTAGTTTTATCTAGGTCAATATTGTTTGATGCACTGTTATTTGATGCAAAGCTATCAAAATATTCTATATATTCAGTCAAAGGTACTTTGTCAGCGCTAAGCCATTTCTTCATGCTTGATCTATTTAAAACTTTAGCAGAATTAGGCTCTACCACCATGACTGTAGGTGTACCGTAATAAATGGGAATGTTAAATTGTTTAACTAGGTCAAAGCCTTTTTCTAAATAGCCAACATCAACAAAGAGCACTTGGTAATTTTCGGTCAGTATTTTTTGCATTTGTGGTGTTGAAAAGTTTTTAGCTAAACCTTTACTGTCATGACACCATTGTGCACCAAGTACTAATAATGCTTTTTTGTTTTGAGTTTTTGCGGCAGTTAATGTTTGATTAACTTGCTGGGAAAGATCAGTTACAGGAGAGAAAATATACTCAGGAAGAACGTCTATTTTTGCTGAAGCATTATGAGAATTTTCTTGTGTTTGGGTGCAAGATATAGTGATAAACATGGTGATGATTATCAGTAACTTACTTCTTATAGAGCTTGCAGCTATAAAGTTAGAGCGTATGACGTTATTTCGCATTAAAGTTTCCATTACAAAGTTAAAAGTAATGACACTATAATAATGGCAACGGATCAAATGTCTATCAAGAGTTGCTATTTTTATGGTGCAACTGAAAACTTAAGCAGTTGCACCATTTATTGAATAGAATTCTTACTTTTTAATACCTTCAATATAAAGGTTTAGTTGTACATTATTTGAAGCTGGACCTAAGTTCATTTTGATAGCAAAGTCAGTTAACGCTATGTTAGTTGTACCACTAAAACCAACACGGTAACCACCCCAAGGATCTTTACCTTCGCCAACAGTTTGGGCGTCAATAATTATGTCTTTGCTTACTCCGTGCAAGGTTAGTGTGCCTGCAATTGCTAAGTTACCATCACCTTTATCAGTAACTGAGTTACTAACAAATTTAGCATTAGCAAATGCACTAACATCTAGGAAGTCATCACTTTTTAAATGCTTGTCACGCTCTGCATGATTTGAGTTAATGCTGCTAGTATCAATAGTTACTTCAATTTTAGATGCTGATATATTCGCTGCATCATAACTAAAAGTACCACCAAATTTGTCAAAGCGACCTGTTAGCCAGCTATAACCTAAGTGCTGAATTTTAAAATTAATTGAAGCATGTGCGCCTTTAGTATCAATAATATAGTCAGCAGCATTTGCTGTTGGCATAAAAGCGACTGCAACAAGCGCTGACGTTAGTGCTAATTTAGTTAACTGTTTTTTCATTTATGTTCTCCGTTTTTTGGCGTTTGCCAATCATTCTATTTAAGGTGTCATCTTTATCAATAAAGTGGTGTTTTAGTGCCGCTAAGGCATGCAATGCCGCAAAGGCTATTAGTAGATAAGCTAACCATTTATGCACAAGGCCAGCAATATCTTCTTGGTTTTCAATTAGTGAACCAAATGCGGGTACCGTAATAAGTTCAAATACTTCAATCCCTCGCCCGTCGGCAGTTGAAATTAAATAACCCGTTATCATGATGATGAATATCAACAAATAAAGCAAAGTGTGAATTGCTTTTCCCACTTTTTGCTCAAACGAGCTATGGCTAGCTAAGTGGTTTGGCGCAACTTGCTTATAGCGCCATATTAGTCTGAGTATCATTAACGTAAAAAGCACAATACCAACGCTTTTATGTAGTTCAGGTGCTGTTTTATACCACGCATGATAATACGTTAAGTCGACCATGTAATAGCCTAGGCCGAACAAACCGAAAATAGCTAATGCGGATAGCCAATGAAAAAATATACTCGCAAAGCCATAATTTGAATTTGTGTTGTTCAATACTTAACTCCGTATTAATTTTTTTAAGTGCATTCAGTTGATGAAAAGCAGTATGATTGTAAAATTCATTAATTAATATTTAAGGTTTATTTATAACTTGTTAAGTTTTACTTAATTTGTGTTTATGATAGTTTTAAACTCTATCATTTATTTATGAGAATACAGATGACATTAGAGCAATTACGAATGTTAGTGCAAGTAGCTGAATTGGGTAGTCTTAAGGGGGCTAGTGAGGCACTTTTTAAGACTCAGCCTGCTGTTAGTCAAGGCATTAAGCAGCTAGAAACACAGTTAAACTTGCAGTTGTTCAGTCGTCAAGGTTATCGTTTGCTGCTAACTGATAACGGTAAACAGATCTATCAACACGCATTGCGCTTACTTAATGAAGCCAAGCAAATAAAACAATTAGCTTCTTTTTTAACAGCCGGCAATGAAGCTACCGTGACTATAGCTATTGAAGCTTCATATGACTTAAAAAGAATATTGCCAGTGCTTGAAATGACACGAAATGAATTTCCACATACGCAAATAATTTTAAAGCAAGAATACATCAATGGTGCTTTAGAGGCGGTAAAGTCAGAGCAGGCCGACCTTGCGCTAACTACAATAGATAATTTAGCTTTACAATCAGGTGATTATGAAGCAAATAGGCTTTACCAAGGTAACCTCCATAATGTGGCTTCACCCGCGTTATTACAAAGACACCCAAAGTTACACTCAGTTGAAGAATTAAAAGATGAATATCAAATTGTTGTGCAAGATTCTGGACAAAGCAGTCAGGGAGTTAATTATAGTGTTCAAACAGGGCAGCGATGTTGGTATGTAAATGATTTTAGTACCAAAAAAATATTAATTCTGAGCGGAATGGGCTGGGGACGTTTACCTGAGTACATGATTGAAAGTGAGCTCGATTCAAAAACACTTGTAACCATTGATTTAAAAGATTTTAATAGCCAAGTTGCGTTAAATTATCAAGTGATAAAGCTGAAGTACCGTTTACTTGGGCCAGTTGCTAGTAAGCTATGGAAAAATATCGGACTAGTAGAAAATAATTAATACCAAGGTTAAGAAACTAATGAAGTTTAACTTGGTAATTAAAGTACGACAAAATTACTTGATGTTAACAATTTAAAGTAGTTTAAAAACTCATAAGTGAAAACACTTAGAATAAAAGTCATAAACTAACAAGTTTTAGTTGTCTCTAATAAAGAGTAATAAAGAGTTATGAGTTCTCTAGAATTTCACGCTGCTCAGCTACTTCAATTCGTATGTCAAAATCACGAGGTAAGTTAGCATTGTCATAATCAAATTCTGTTAATTCTACCGATTTGTTCTCTTTTAAAGTTACGCTTTTCTCTTCCATTTTGCTCTCTCTTCTGGTCAATTAATAGTGATAACTGTTTATGATTCAAAATCTATTGTAATATTATTACGTTATTTTTTGTAAAATTGCAAGTTTAACTCAGTTGTATTGATGTTTTTGTTGTTTTATTACTATTGTTAAGGGGCGGCATTCCGAAATATTCTATTTAGCACTGTAATAAAATCTCATACTTTGGAGCTGTTATGCTCTAAAATTATATTGAAAATTCGGGATTCAGGCTTGAATTGGTAGTAATGAATGAAGGAAGGAAGTTTTTAAGCTTGTTTTTTGTTAGAAGGTGCTAATGCTTGCTCAATAGTTGATTGAAGCAAAGCAATTTTTTGCTTGTTCTCTTTTTGCTCATTTTTTAACTTTTGCTTAGCTTTTAATAAATCATTAGCTAGGTTTAATGCTGTCATTAATAAGGCTTGCTCAGGGGTGGCAATAGATTTGCTGTTGTTTGCTGTTGTTATACGAACACTTAGTTCAGCCGCAGCACTCAATAAAGCAGTTTCTTGTCCGATAGGACAAGCCACTTTTAATTTGCGATCAATCACATTGATTTCAACAGTTCGTTGAGTCATTTCGTATAATTTCCAAGCGTATTTAACAACATAGCATAAATTTCGGCATATACTCGCACTATAACTGTGCTGATCTGGCGATGCAAGTAAATGGCAATTTTTCTCATGCCTTTTAATGGCTGCAATGTTACGATAGCGCCATTAGTTTCTTTATATAAAGCGATCAGTTATGACTCAAAGCTCGGTTCAAAGTAACAGACTAGACTTTGCTAGCGCACAAGCCATTATTACCACTGAAAACCTTAAAGCCCATGCCAGCGAAATTCATGGTGTATTAACAGGTTTAATTTGTGCAGGTTTTCCCTTTGAAGATCAAAGTTATTTAGCCATGTTAAATGACTTATTTAATAATGGTGAAGGTTTTCCTAAAAACATTAAATCAGCAGTTAAACAAATGTTTAGTGAACTATGGACGGACATTCTAGATGATGCCTATAGTTTTCAATTGTTACTTCCTGATGACGATGACTCGATTGTTGAGCGAGGTCATGCCCTAGGTGCTTGGGTTCAAGGTTTCAACTTAGGCTTTGGTTTACAACAAAAAGACAGCCCCGTAGTATCAGAAGAAGTTAAAGAAGTGCTGACTGATTTTGCTGAAATTGCTAACTTGTCTGATGAAATGGAAGAAGATGAAGCGACAGAACAAGCCTATTTTGAAATAAATGAATACGTACGTATTTCAGCATTAGTGTGCTTTAGTGAATTAGCCTCTTTGCCTACTAAGTCGGGCGATAATAACGAAGAAAGTGGCACTATACATTAGAGTAAGTTATGAGCACATTAGCAAAAATGACAAATCAAAATACGACATTACCGGGTTTATCTAACTTATCGATGAGTGATTTTAAAAATCATCGCGAGTGTTTTTTTGAGAAAATGTCAGATAACTCTATCGCATTTTTCCCCGCAGCTCATGAAGTAACTCGCAGTAATGATACTGAGTTTAGCTTTTGCCAAAGCAAAAATTTTTATTACTTAACCGGTTTTAATGAACCTGATGCTTTATTGGTATTACTTAAACGTGACAATATTGAGCAGGCTATTTTATTTTCTTTACCAAAAGATAAAAATCAAGAAGTGTGGCATGGAAGAAGAGTTGGACAAGAGAAAGCCTGTCAAAAATATGGGTTTGATCAATGTTTTATTCTTGATGAAAAAAACGAGCTCATTACACAATATTTGAATGGTTTAGCACAAGTGTATTTTGCTTTTGATGATAAACAGCTCACTCAGCAAATATTTGATTTATTAGCACAAGTTAGATTGACCACTCGTCAAGGTGGTAAAGTACCTGCCAACTTAGTTGATGCTAGCCCACTTATAAATGAGCAACGCTTAATTAAAAGAACCAATGAAATAGAGCTGATGCGTCAAGCTAATTATATTTCCTGTTTAGCGCATAAAAGAGCAATGCAAAAAACGAAAGTAGGCTTGTTTGAATATCAAATAGAGAATGAGATCTTACACGAATTCACTCGTCATGGTGCTCGCCATGCTGCTTATGCCACCATAGTTGCAGGTGGAGATAATGCTAATATTTTGCATTATACCGACAATAATGAAACGCTTAATGACAACGACTTGCTTCTTATTGATGCTGGTGGCGAGTTATCCGGTTATGCGGCAGATATCACCCGAACCTTTCCAGTTAATGGCAAATTTACCACGCCGCAAAAAGCCTTGTATGAACTGGTACTTGATGCTAAAACTCAAGTTATTTCAGCGATTAAGCCTGGCATTAGTTTTGCCAAATTGAATGACATTGCGAATGAGTGCTTAACTAAAGGCTTATTTTCTTTAAATATATTATCAGGCGATTTAACTGAACTGGTGAAAGAAAAAGCCTGTAAAAAGTATTTTATTCATGGTTTAGGTCACTGGCTTGGTTTAGATGTTCATGATGTTGGTGACTATCAAGTTGATATCAAAAAGGCACAGCTACGTGAGTTTGCGCCGGGTATGGTGTTAACCATTGAACCAGGACTTTATATGCCTCTTGATGATATGGAGTTAGATTCTAAGTGGCGTGGCATTGGCATCCGTATTGAAGATAATATTGTTGTTACTAAAAGTGGCTACGAAAATTTAACAAGCCATTGCCCTGAAACAATTGATGATATTGAAGCCCTGATGCAAAGAAAAGACTAGCTACGTAAGTATAGAAATATGACGATAGATAAAAAAAAACCTTTATTAAATACACAGTGTTTCGATGTTGTCATCTCTGGTGGTGGTCTTTCAGGTAGTTTAATGGCGTTAAGCTTGGCTGATTTAAAAAAGGCTGATGGCAGTTTGTTATCAATAGCGATTGTTGAAGCAATTAAACCCGTTGTTACTGACAGCACAAATACGAAACCATTGTTTGATGATCGGGTTTTGGCACTCTCTCATGGCAGTGCCTCTTACTTAAAAGAAATGGGAGTATGGCAGCATTTATCAAATGAGGCCTGTGCTATTGAAAAAATTGATATCTCTGATCGAAGTCATTACGGAAAAGCGCGTTTAGAAGCACAAGAGCATGGAGTTTCTGCGTTAGGTTATGTTATTGAAATGGCATTAATTGGCAAGGCGCAATTAAAAACGTTAGCAACTAAAAGTAATGTTAGTTGGTTCAGCCCTGACTGTATTACGGGTATAGATTGGCAGGCAAATAATCAAAGCAAAGCTCAAGAAAGCGATGCTCAAGAAAGTGAGCAAAAAAATGAGCACAAAAACACTCATGCAAGAAAGATAGAAGTAAAGCTCGATTCAGGGCAAAGTATTCAAACAAGCTTATTGCTAGCATGTGACGGTGCTAACTCGCCATGTCGGCAATTAGCAGGCATTAATACTAGCTATAGTGATTATCAACAAGTTGCCTTGATTGCTAATGTTGCCACTAAAAAGTCACATAACAATAAAGCATTTGAGCGTTTTACTGAGTTTGGGCCTTTGGCCATGTTGCCACTAACAGAGCTTAATGGTGAAAGTCGCTGTTCTTTAGTGTGGACTATGTCAGCAGAGCAAAGTGAAGACATCTTGGCTTTAAATAATAATGAATTTAAACAAAAGCTTGAGCTTGCTTTTGGTAGTTGGCTTGGTGCTATAACCCAAGTAGGAAAGCGGGATGTATATCCTTTAGTTTTATTACAAGCATCGCAGCAAACCTATCATCGCATGGCACTTATTGGCAACGCCTCTCATACTATTCACCCTATTGCTGGGCAAGGATTTAATTTAGGCTTAAGAGATGTTCAACAAATGAGTACTCTTATTAAACAAGCATTAAATGAGAGCACTGATACTGATATTGGCAGTTTTAGTCTACTTAATGTATATGCGCAAAAGCGTCAGCAAGATCAAAAGCAAGTTATAGCCTTAACCGACTCATTAGTGACTTTGTTCGCGAATGATTTATCCCCCTTGGTTGCTGGTAGAAATATAGGTTTGAAAGTGATGAATTACTTTTCCCCGCTAAAAAATACTTTAGTGAACAAATTGATGGGATATTAAATACAGATGCAAAAATTTGATGTGTTAATTGTTGGTGCTGGTATGGTTGGTTTAACACTGGCGCTTGCCTTAAGAAAAGCGAGTGACTTAACTATTGCCATTGCTGACACTCTTCCAGTGTCAGGGCTAACAAATGAGCCTGAAGTAAGAGTAAGCGCAATTAATGTTGCTAGCCAAACAATATTCGAAAACTTAGGTGTTTGGTCAACTATTATTGCCCAGCGTACTCAAGCATACCAACACATGCATATTTGGGATAAAGCGGGAGTAGGAAAATTAAATTTTTCTGTGAGCGATCTTGCTAGTTTTCCTCAAAATGAACATTTAGGTTGGATAATTGAAAATAGGGTTATTCGTAATGCTTTATGGGATAAAGCCCAAGCTGATGAAGGCATCCATTTTTTTACAGAAAATAAGTTAGCGAATATTGCGGTAGGAGATAGTGAGGTTTTTGCAAGTTTCGAAGCTCCTGTTGACGCTACAGCTAATGTTGTCAATGCGCCACTTATTGCCAAACTAGTTGTAGGTGCTGATGGCGCTAACTCTTGGTTACGCAAACAAATGGATATGGCAATGATCACTCGAGATTATGATCATCATGCCATTGTTGCTACTGTTAAATGCCCACAAGGTCATAAAAATACAGCATGGCAAGTTTTTCTACCAAGTGGTCCCCTAGCATTTTTGCCTGTGTTCCCTAGCGATAGTGATACCTGTTCAATTGTCTATTCAACGTCTCCTGAGGAAGCAAAGCGCTTAACCGAACTTTCTCCTACTGACTTTGCTAAAGAGCTTACAGCGGCAAGTGATGGTAAGTTAGGTGCAGTTGAATTAATCAGCGAGCGTTTTACCTACCCGCTAACAATGCGTTTAGCACAAGACTTTGTTAAAGATCGCATGGTGCTGATTGGTGATGCGGCACATACCATTCATCCACTTGCGGGGCAGGGCGTAAACTTAGGCTTATTGGATGCCGCCTCATTAGCCCAAACTTTATCTACCACAATATCCTCGCAAAGTGAAAATGAGTTAAACATAGCAGATCAAAAAAGGCTAAAAGCCTTTGCTCGTTATCGAAAAAGTGAAGCGATTGAAATGATCGCAGCAATGGAAGCAATTAAACAAATCTTTTCCATAAATCAACCGGGTTTTACTTTGCTTAGAGGTATTGGAATGAGTTTGCTTGATAACTTTGTACCTGCGAAAAAACTTCTTATAGAACAGGCTCTTGGTTTGAAAAATGAATTACCAACATTAGCCATGAAAAAAGCCAATTAACCCAATAGCGGTATATGTAAAAAAAAATAAAAAATTTAACTCCGCAATTCCGCTTTGTGAAAGTGCAATGTTGAGTTATATTTTTTCAACTCGGTTTTTTTAAAATTTAATTCGGATAAATTAGGTAACTTGGTTTTATATTTGAAAATTAAAAATTCTCCTGTTGAATCACCGGAAATCAATCGGTATAATTGCTTGCAGTATAAATGGGGTATTGACAAGCCCTTGTTTTACTGGCCTGTTCAAAATATAGTCAGTAAGTAATTAATTGGGTGAACAAATAATGACTAATAAAACGGTATTACATGCAAAGCACTTAGCCTCTGGCGCTAAAATGGTTGATTTTTACGGCTGGGAAATGCCAATTAACTATGGTTCACAAATAGAAGAACATAATGCTGTTCGTCAAAATGCAGGCATGTTTGATGTTTCTCACATGACTATTGTTGACGTACAAGGAGCTGATGCTAAAGCTTTTTTACGCCGTTTAGTGATTAATGATGTGGCTAAATTGACGGTTCCAGGTAAAGCACTTTACACTGGCATGTTAAATGAGAGCGGCGGTGTGATTGATGATTTAATCATATATTTCTTTTCAGATACTAATTACCGTTTAGTGGTTAACTCGGCCACACGTGAAAAAGATTTGGCTTGGATGACTAAACAACTAGCCGATTTTGATGTCACTATTACTGAACGTCCTGAATTTGGCATGATTGCAGTACAAGGCCCAGAAGCAAAAGCGAAAGTGGCTAATTTATTAACACCAGCTCAAATTGTAGCTGTTGAAGGTATGAAGCCATTTTTTGGTGTGCAAGTGGGTGATTTATTTATAGCTACTACAGGTTACACCGGAGAAGATGGCTATGAGATTATTGTTCCTGATACTGTTGCTGAAGACTTTTGGCAAAAACTAATTGATGCCGGTGTTGCCCCTTGTGGTTTAGGTGCACGTGACACATTAAGATTAGAAGCAGGCATGAATTTATATGGTTTAGACATGGATGAAACGGTATCACCAATAGCCGCTAATATGGCGTGGACCATTAGTTGGGAGCCAGAAGATCGTAATTTTATTGGTCGTGATGTATTAACCGCGCAAAAAGCAGCGGGCGACCAACCTAAACTTGTTGGTTTAGCGTTAGAAGAGAAAGGTGTTTTAAGATCTCACCAAGTTGTTGTTACGGAATTTGGTAATGGCGAGATTACCTCTGGTACCTTCTCACCAACTCTAGGTCACAGTGTAGCATTAGCTCGTGTACCGCGTAGTGTAAAAGTTGGCGATACAGTAGAAGTAGAAATGCGTAAGAAACTAGTTAAAGTACAAGTGACTAAGCCGAGCTTTGTTCGTAACGGTAAAAAAGTATTCTAATCCGTCATACTTGAAACTGCAGCTTTATTGTCTTCGTTACTAGTCCCAATCACGTAGTGAACCAAGCTCAAGGGACTCGAAACTAGAAGGCTTCACTGCAATTTCAATTATTTAGGATTTGTACTACTATTATTTATTAGCTGTTGTGCTATAAAAATTTAAATAAATCTAATTTTAAAAACTTAACCAATAGGAAAAATAAAAATGAGCAATATTCCTTCAGAATTAAAGTATGCAACTTCGCATGAATGGGTACGCAATGAAGGTGACGGTACTGTTACTGTGGGTATCACTGAACACGCGCAAGATCTATTAGGTGATATGGTGTTTGTTGAATTACCTGATGTTGGCGATGAAGTCACTACAGGTGATGATATTTGTGTTGCAGAATCAGTTAAAGCTGCGTCAGATATTTATGCGCCTGTATCAGGTGAAGTTATTGAAGTGAATGAAGAGCTTGAAGACTCACCAGAGTTAGTTAACTCTGATGCGTTTGGCGACGGTTGGTTATTCAAAATTAAGTTAGATGATGCTGGTGAGTTAGAAAACTTACTAGATGCCGAAGGGTACAAGAACTCTATCGACGAAGACTAATTTTCGGTCACACTCAGCTTTTATGATGCGTTGCTTTTGTTATTCGTCTAAATCACTTAGCACACTAAGCTCAGTAGACTCACAACTTCAGCGCCTTGCCTAAAAACCGATTGTTTACGAAAACAACAATTTTTTTAGCTAAAGCACATTGAAGCCTCTTTCTTCTTATAAGAACATGAGGCTTTCTTTTATTATATATTTGTAAAATTATTTAAGTGAAACCGTTATGACTTCTCAACTATCTGTTAGCTCAAAGGCTGTTAACTCACTCGACTCTTTGTCTTTAACAGAACTAGAGCAAACACAAGATTTTATTCGTCGCCACATCGGCCCAAGTGAAGCGCAAACTCAAGTCATGCTAAATGACATTGGTGCAGAATCAGTTGACGCATTAATTGATGAAATTGTACCAAGTGATATCCGTTTAGATGAGTTACCTGCAATTGGTGACAGTAAAACAGAAGTTCAAGCATTGGCTGATTTAAAGGCTATTGCAAACTTAAATAAAATTAATACCTCGTATATTGGTTTAGGTTACTACGGAACATTAACCCCCAATGTTATTACCCGAAATGTACTAGAAAACCCAGGTTGGTATACAGCTTACACACCATATCAGCCAGAAATAGCTCAAGGTCGTTTAGAATCTTTGCTTAACTATCAGCAAATGTGTATTGACCTTACTGGCTTACCATTAGCAAGTGCCTCATTATTAGATGAAGGCACAGCTGCTGCAGAAGCAATGGCACTCGCCAAGCGTGTTTCTAAAAACAAAAAATCTAACCTTTTCTTTATTTCTAGTGATGTTTTTCCGCAAACTATTGATGTAGTAAAACAGCGTGCCGACATGTTTGGTTTTGATGTGATTATTGCTCCGGCAAATGAAGCAGCAGAGCACGATATTTTTGGTGCGTTAATTCAGTATCCAAGTGCGACGGGTGAAGTTTCCGATATTAGTGAATTAATTGAAAACATTCATGCTAAAAAAGGTATCGTTGCCGTTGCAGCAGATATTATGAGTTTAGTATTATTAAAAGCGCCGGGTGAATTAGGTGCTGATGCGGTAATTGGCTCAAGCCAACGCTTTGGTGTTCCGATGGGATATGGTGGTCCACACGCCGCATTTTTCACCACAAGTGATAAATATAAACGCTCATTACCTGGCAGAATTATTGGTGTTTCTAAAGACACACGTGGTAACAAAGCACTACGCATGGCTATGCAAACACGTGAGCAACACATACGCCGTGAAAAAGCGAATTCTAATATTTGTACAGCGCAAGTGTTATTAGCCAATATGGCCGCGTTTTATGCCGTATATCATGGTCCTCAAGGTTTAAAAACTATTGCTAGTCGTATTCACCGTTTTGCTGACATTTTAGCAACAGGAACAAGAGTCAAAGGTTTATCTCCTGTTCATGAGTGTTATTTTGATACCCTAACTTTTAATGTAGCTGAGTCTAAAAGTAACAGCAAAGAAGAAATTGTTGAACGCGCATTAATTTCTGGCGTTAACTTACGTACTGATGTTGAAGGTCAAATCAGTATATCTCTTGATGAAGCGACAACAAGAACTGATATTGCACAATTATTCACTATTTTATTAGGTGCTGATCACGGTTTAGATGTGGCAGGGCTTGATGCACAAATTACTACTCAAGGTACTAGCTCTATTCCTGAATCACTAGTTCGTGAGTCAGCAATACTTTCTCATCCTGTGTTTAATTCTTATCACAGTGAAACTGAAATGCTTCGCTACATTAAACGCCTTGAAAACAAAGATTTAGCCTTGAATCATTCTATGATTTCATTAGGCTCTTGTACGATGAAGTTAAACGCAACGGCGCAAATGATTCCAGTAAGCTGGCCTGAATTTGCCAACATGCACCCTTTTGCACCGCAAGATCAAGCGCTTGGCTACAAAAAAATGATTGATGAGCTAGCCGACTGGCTGGTTGAATTAACAGGCTATGACAAAGTGTCAATGCAACCTAACTCAGGTGCGCAAGGTGAATATGCAGGTCTAATTGCTATTCACAAATACCATGAAAGCCGTGGCGATTCTCACCGTAATATTTGTTTAATTCCTGCCTCTGCTCACGGTACTAACCCTGCATCAGCAATGATGGTTGGTATGAAAGTGGTGGTAGTTGCCTGTACTAAAGATGGCAACGTCGATATGGAAGACTTGAAAGCTAAAGCTGAAGAGTTAGCCGACAGCCTTTCTTGTATCATGATCACCTACCCGTCAACCCATGGTGTTTATGAAACGACTATCGCCGAAATTTGTAACATTATTCATGATAACGGTGGGCAAGTTTACCTTGATGGCGCGAACATGAATGCACAAGTGGGTATTACTTCTCCGGGTCTTATAGGCGCGGATGTATCACACCTTAACTTACACAAAACTTTCGCTATTCCACATGGTGGTGGTGGTCCAGGTATGGGTCCTATTGGTGTTAAATCTCACCTTACGCCATTCTTGCCTGATCACGCTTTAGTTAATATCATTGAAGAAAACCAAGGTAATGGCGCGGTATCAGCTGCTCCATTCGGCAGCGCAGGTATTTTACCTATCACGTACCTTTATATTGCTTTGTTAGGTAAAGTAGGGGTAACACAAGCCACTAAATACGCGATTACCAATGCTAACTATTTAGTTACTAAGTTGAGCCAGCATTACCCAATTTTATACACAGATCCAAATGGCAGAGTTGCGCACGAGTGCATTGTTGATTTACGTCCAATTAAAGAAGCTTGTGGCGTAACTGAAATGGATATTGCTAAACGTTTAATGGATTACGGTTTCCATTCACCAACTATGTCGTTCCCTGTTGCAGGCACATTGATGATAGAGCCTACAGAGTCTGAATCAAAAGTTGAATTAGACCGCTTTATTGAAGCCATGGTTTGTATTCGTGACGAAGTACGTAAAGTAGAGTCGGGCGAATGGACATTAGAAAATAACCCATTGCACCATGCACCACATACGTTAGCCGATATCACTGATGCTAATTGGGATCGCGCGTACACTGTTGCAGAAGCTGTATTCCCAGTACCAAGCGTTGCTATTGATAAATTTTGGCCAACAGTTAATCGTATTGATGATGTTTATGGGGATCGTAATTTGGTTTGTAGTTGTCCTCCAGTTGAGAGTTATATTGATTGATTTTTTATTGATCACGACAATTGAAGTTGGAAACCGATCTAACCTAGTTGGAAACCGACAAACCTAGTTGGAAACTGTGATTTAAAGTAAATATCAGGCGAGCTGTATAGCTCGCCTTTTTTATAGGTAAAATATTTTAATTAAGGTAAGATAAATTACTTTAAAAAATAATAAGAATCAATTGATATTGAATACACTCTTCTCTTGGCTTGGTCAAACAGATGTAAATAACATGCGTGAGGATAAAAATGCTGCTATTTCTCAAATTGCCATAAAGCACTCCAATCCGTTTGATAAAATTTTAATCTTAGCTGATTCTTGGGATGAGCATTGGGAAAATTACACTAAATGGTTAAAACGTCGAATGGCCTTAATTGGGAGACCTGATCAGGACATTTCAATTGTTAGAGTTAATATAGAAACGCCAATAGATTATTTCTCTATCTCGCAAGTATCACAAAAGTGGATAAATAAACTGTCTTCTGAAAGTACTGAGCTTTATATCAATGTAAGCTCTGGTACTCCTGCAATGTCTACTATTTCAATTCTTCTTGGTAAAGCTAAAAATAATACACACTTTTATCAAGCCACGAGAAAAAATGAAATAATTCTTGCTGATATCCCTATCGATTTTAAAAGCGAATATAACAGCTCAGTAGCTCGGTCAGTTTCGTCCAAAGCAGTATCAAGTCCAAGTACTAATAAAGCCTTTGAACATATTGTAGCTGTTTCTCATTCAATGAAAGCAGTTGTAGCTAAAGCCAAAAAGTTAGCCCCCTTAGACTTACCTATATTAGTTCTAGGAGAAACAGGAACTGGCAAAGAAGTCATATCTAACGCTATTCACTCTTCAAGCAGTAGGCATAAGAAAGAAATAAAAACTGTTAACTGTGGCGCATTGCCAGAAAGCCTTGCTGATTCAGTATTGTTTGGTCACGTAAAAGGAGCATTTACTGGCGCAATTAAAGATCACAAAGGCTTATTTGAACAAGCTGATGGTGGAACATTATTTCTTGATGAAGTTGGTGAATTAACGCCTGAAATTCAAGTTAAATTGTTGAGAGCTTTGCAGCAAGGAGAAATCACCCGTGTTGGTGACGATAAAACCATTGTTGTAGATATAAGGGTTATAGCCGCTACCCATAGAAACTTAATGAAGATGGTTGAAGATGGCGATTTTAGGGAAGATTTGTTTTATCGATTAGCACTCGGTGTGATTGAATTACCAGCATTACGTAAACGAGTTGAAGATATAAAGCCACTAGTTATAGATCTAGGAAGTGAAATCAATGAAGGTGCTCAAGGCTATTTAGATTACAAAAGTAAAAATATTTCCGAAAAAGGAATAAAGTTTATTATTAGTCAGCCGTGGTTTGGTAATGTTCGTGAACTTTGGAATACTTTAAACAGAGCTTTTCTATTAAATGATAATGAAATAATTTCAGATAATGATATTAAAAGCGCAATGTTGATTCGGAACAAAACTGAAGATGAACAAGAGGTTCACTTGGCACTGGGTCAAGTGGTAGACTTAAGTTTAATTACTGAAAATATTGAAAAAAAATATATCTCAGCAGCTTTGAAATCAAGTGGAAATGTACGGACAACAGCCGCAGACATGTTGACGATGGGAAGCCGTCAAAATTTAGATAATAAGATGATTAAATTGAAAATGCTCCCTTCAAAAGACTCTAAGAAATAGAGTTGGCATTACTATTGCGATAAAGGACTTAAGGAATAATTAATAATGAAGCAATCAATGAATTTTGAGTTTATAAGACCATATATGCCACAGGCGGCAGATCTCGGTTGGTGTGCAGAAAATGTATTGCACATAGATCCGGGAAGCTCTCAAACGAGACTTAGAGCCATATGTGAATGCATAGTGAATGAGATTTATGAACAAGAGTCATTGACTAAGCAATTTCGTGACTCACTTAATGATTTATTGAAAAAAGCTTCATTTAATGACTGTATTGATAAGTCACTAAACTATCAATTACAGCAGTTGAAAAATTCCGGAAATAAAACAGCTCATGGTGGTATGGGACAATTTCGTGATGCCTGTATTTGTTTAGGAACTGCTCATAGCGTCCTTACTTATATGGCCGTTCATTACTTCAGTATAGCAAAATCAACTATTCCTACTTTCAAAGATATTCCTGACCCACAATTAAAAGCTAAACAAGAAATCGAAGATAGTAAAAAGAAAGCTAAAGAAGCAGAAGAAAAAGCTATAACTGCAATTAAAGAAAAAGAGGCAGAAAGAGCCAAGCGTACAAAAATTGAGGCTTCATCAGAACAGATTAAAAAATCCAAACAACGCAGTCAACATACAGCAGAGTCTTTACAATGGAATGAAGATAAAACTCGTGAATTACTAATAGACACAATGCTGGCTGATGCTGGTTGGGATATTAAAGATAAAGACCAAGTAACTATTGAAGAAAAATGCGTAAGCCCAATTGATGGTCGCAATTTAAGAGCTGATTATGTGCTCTGGGGTAAAAATAAGCTTCCTCTTGCTGTTGTTGAAGCAAAAAGAGCTAGTGATGAAAATTTAGAAGCTGGTCGAGAACAAGCAAGAGAATATGCCTCCGCTTTAGAAGAAAAAACAGGCCAACGGCCAATTATTTTCGTCAGTAATGGCTACGAAACTGAAATTTGGGATGATAAGCAAGATAACAGTGCTCGAACTATCTACGGCTTTTACGATATAGATAGCCTGAAGTATTTAGTCTTCCAAAGAACATATAAAACAAAAGAATTAGAGAAAAATAACCCTAATATAGAAATAGCAGGGCGTGATTACCAAATAGAAGCAATCAAAGCTGTAGCTAAGCGCTTTCAACCTGATCATAAAGAACATGCTAGAAGAGCGCTTATTGTCCAAGCCACAGGAACAGGTAAAACACGTGTAGCAATTGCTATTTCAGATCTAATGGCACAACACAGTTGGGCTAAACGAATTTTATTTCTTTGTGATCGAAAAGAGCTTCGCAGACAAGCCGATGATGCATACAAAGAGTTTCTTCCATCTGAGTCGCGTTGTGTTGTAGGTGACAAGTCGGAAATTGATGATACTGCTAGAATCTATGTATCCACTTATCCTAGCATGATGAATCGTTACGCAAGCTTAAATGTAGGCTTTTTTGATTTAATCATTGCAGATGAATCTCATCGTAGTATTTACAACAAATACCGAGAATTATTCGAATATTTTGATGCTTATCAGTTAGGTTTAACTGCAACGCCAGTAAAGTTTGTTGAACGTCATACCTTTGAATTGTTTGGTTGTAAATCTACTGACCCTACGTTTGACTATGGTATGGAAGATGCCGTTAAACAGCATTATTTAGTACCGTATCGAGTTAAAGATTACACTACTGAATTTTTGCGTGAAGGTATTTGCTATAACGATTTATCTGATGAGCAAAAAGAACAACTAGAAAAAGATTTAGGTGAAGAAGAAGCTAAGCGAACCAAAATTGCAGGTAAAGATATTGGTCGTAAAATTCAAAGTGATGATACTGACCGTTTATTACTAGAAAACTTAATGAAAAACGGCATTACTGATACTGATGGTTTAATCGGAAAGACAATTGTTTTTGCTCAAAGCCAATTGCATGCAAAGAACTTGGCAAAAGTATTCAAAGATACTTACCCTCAGCATGGTGATCGTGTATGTAAGGTTATTCATAACAAAGTTCGTAATGCGGAAGCGTTAATCAAAGAATTCAAAAAAGGGACAAACGATTTTAGAATCGCAATATCTGTAGACATGATGGACACAGGTATCGATGTACCTGAAGTTGTAAATCTTGTCTTTGCTAAACCAGTGCGTTCATGGGTTAAGTTTCATCAAATGATTGGGCGTGGTACGCGTTTGTGTCCACAGTTATTTGGCCCTGCTGACGAAGATGACCATACCCATCCAAATCATAAACAAGAGTTTTGGATCTTCGATCACTTTGGTAACTTTGCATTTTTTGAAGAAGAGTACCAAGAAATTGAAATTGGTAGTTCTAAGCCAAGTTTACAAGCGCTGTTTGAAGCTCGTTTTGAATTAGCTAAGCAATCATTATTAAAAGGCATTACAGCAAAAGCGTCATTTGATTTAGCAATTAGTCTAATAAAACAAGATATTAATGATTTACCGCAAACTGCTGTAGTGGTGAAACGTGAATTAAGAAATGTTCACATTTTACAACAAACCTCAGCACTGCAAGAATTTGACGCATCAACTCAAAAATTATTAATGGACGTTATTTCACCATTAATGGCACAACGTGTAGTTCGCGATAAAGATGCAATCATGTTTGATCGCTCAATTGCCGAGTTGCAATTAGCATTGCTGAGTTCTTCCTCTAGCTTGAATGACTTAAAAACTTCCCTTATTGCCGAGCTAGACGAGTTGGCCGTAAATATTTCAGCAGTTAGAAGAAAAGAACCTCTGATAGAACAAGTAAAGTCTAAAGATTTTTGGGATAATGTCACTAATGACTCACTAGAGCATATTCGCACTGAATTACGTGAAGTAATGAAGTATAAGAAGCGTAAGCAAGGCCCGTTAGATGGTGGTTTAAAAACGTCTACGGGAGAAGATGAAGATAAGATCTATGATGAAGAGCGAAAAGTCATTTTAACCGATGAATCGCAGGCGCTACTTTATAGAGAACGCACAGCAAAAATCTTAAAACAAATGTTAAGCACTAACCCTGTATTAACCAATGTTTATGAAGGCAAAGAAGTTAAAGCTGAAGAGTTAGACACGCTTGTGTCTACCATTATGGTTCAATACCCAGGTGTTGATATTAATGTGCTTAATGAATTTTATGGGCGTACAGCTAAAGACTTACAAACAACATTACGCTCGCTAATAGGGTTAGATATCAAATTTGTACAACAGCATTTTGCTAAATTTTTACATGGACACCCTCAATTAGCACATAAGCAAGTACAGTTTTTGAGAATGTTAGAAAATTTTATAGGTGAACACGGCAGTATTACACAAGGACAACTGTTTGAATCGCCATTCAGCAATATTGACCCGATGGGAATATCGGGAGTTTTTGAGCAAAAAGATATGGCCGATCTTGTAACTATGCTCACCCCATTTGTGTATGAGATTAAAGACTCTGATTCACAAGCAACAAACTAATAAATTTTTCAGGCTGTAAATTAATGCCTGACACAGGAAAAATAAATGTTAACTGGCACTATACGTACAGAAATAGATCTATTATGGGAAAAGTTCTGGACCGGAGGGGTAACAAATCCACTAACCGTAATTGAACAAATTAGTTACCTTATGTTTGCGCGTATGCTTGATGAAAAAGAACAGCAAAAAGAAGGGCAGTATAATACTGAAATTTCCTTAGGCCGAACACCTACGCCATTTAAACGAATATTTCCTGATACGGAAGAAGGCCAATTATTACGCTTTCAAAATTTTACTAGTTTTAATAAAGGTGACGAGTTATTAAAGCACTTGCGCGATAACGTTTTTCCACATTTTGGGGAAATAGAGACAGAAGCTAACGATTCGATGAATGCTGACATGGTGGCATTTATGGCTGATGCAGACTTGGCTGTGCGTAATCCTGCTGTGTTGCAAAGCGCAATATCAATGATTGAAAAGTTACCATTAGATCAATCAGACGTTAAAGGTGATATTTACGAATATTTATTAAGTAAATTAACTACAGCAGGTATCAACGGCCAATTCAGAACTCCTCGTCATATCATAGATACTATGATTGCCTTAGTTGATCCTCAACCGACAGAGGTTATTGCAGACCCAGCTTGTGGAACGGCAGGCTTCTTAGCTCGTACAATGGAATACTTAAATCGTAAGTACTCAAGTGAATATGGTGTATTAACTGATGAAGACGGTAACAAACATTATACTGGAGATAAGCTAGCACCTTACAAAAAGCACATTGAACAGAAAATGTTTTGGGGCTTTGACTTTGACGATACCATGCTTCGAGTATCAGCAATGAATATGCTACTTCATGGTGTACCAGGGGCAAACATTCATTATCAAGATACTTTAAATAAAAACATGCAACAAAAATACCCTGATCAAGTATCTAATTTTTTTGATGTTATTTTAGCTAACCCACCTTTTAAAGGCTCGTTAGACAGCGAAGGAATAAACCCCAAAATACTGGATCATGTAAAAACTAAGAAAACAGAATTATTATTTGTCGCGCATATTTTAAATATGCTCAATGTTGGTGGTCGTAGCGCTACGGTTGTACCTGATGGAGTTCTATTTAGTTCATCAAAAGCGCATCAAGAGTTGCGAAAGTTTATACTTGAAGAAAACCAACTTGAAGCGATTATTTCTTTACCAAGTGGAGTCTTCAAACCATATGCAGGTGTATCAACCGCGATTTTGATATTCACCAAAGGTGGTACAACTGAAAAAGTTTGGTTTTATGATGTAGAAGCCGATGGTTATAGTTTGGATGATAAGCGAGTCAAAATTAATAAAGACGATTTACCCAATGTTATTGAGCAATATCACGCCTATCAAAAAGCAGTTCAAAATGAAGAACCGCTAAAGGGATGGCAAGACAGAACGAAACAAACTTTTATTGTTGATTTCAAAGATATAAAAGCGAGTAAGTACGATCTTTCACTCAATCGATATAAAGAAGTCGTTTATGAAGAAGAAAAATATGAAGAGCCAAAGGAGGTCCTTGGAAAGCTAATTTCCCTAGAAAACGAAATATTAGCTGATTTAAAAAAATTGGGGAGCTTACTGTGAACTGGCCGACAGTAAAGTTATCTGAGGTAGCTCAAGTTAACCCTAAACTTCCAAAAGATACCAATGAAGCACAAGAAGTCACATTTTTACCTATGGCTGCAATTTCAGAGGGGGGAGAAATACTAGAGCAAGAAAAGCGTGTATTAAGTACAACTAAGAAAGGCTTTACGTATTTTGAAAAAAACGATGTCATAGTAGCTAAAATAACTCCTTGCTTTGAAAATGGTAAAGCTGCTTTTTTGTCAGGTTTAGATACTCAAATAGGCTTCGGTAGTACTGAATTTCATGTAATAAGGGTAAATTTAGAGAAACTAGATCCTAGTTATTTATTTTATCTAATTTGGAACAAAGAATTTCGTCACAAAGGTGAGCGAAATATGACGGGGAGTGCTGGTCAAAAACGAGTACCTGCGGATTTTTTGAAATCTCTTAAAATTCCCCTACCACCATTAGAAGAGCAAAAGCGTATTTCAGGTCTTTTATATAAAGCAGATTTAATTAAAAATAAACGACAAAAAGCAATTCAACTTGCTGATAGTTTTCTCCGAAGTACCTTTTTAGATATGTTCGGAGATCCTTATACAAATTCTAAAAACTGGGAGGTTAAATCAATCTCAAAGTGTTTGTTGGATGGTGAAATTGAAGGAATACAAGATGGAAACCATGGCAATGACCACCCAAAAGTTGAAGATTTTGTTACAAAGGGGACACCTTTTGTAGCAGCAAATGTTGTCCGTAATGGTAAAATTCTATTCGATAAATGCTACTACCTTGATTCAAGTTGGTTAGATAAACTGAGAATTGGCTTTGCTAAGCCTCGCGATGTTTTACTTAGTCATAAAGGAACTTTAGGGCTTACCGCAGTGTTAGATGACTCATATGATACCTACATTTTTAGTCCTCAGACTACTTATTATAGATTGAATGAAAGCAAATTATTACCAGAGTATTTGAAAGCTTATTTTGATACTGCTTTTTTTCAACGTCTTTTAGAAAAAGAGGGTAAGCAATCTACACGTGCCTATATTGGGATTACGAGGCAAAAAGATTTACCAGTTATGATTCCTTCTATAGATTTTCAAAATAAATTTCTGAAAGTAATTGAAGTTGCATCTTCTATCAAAGAATATTCATCTGATTCAAAACATAGAAACTGTGAATTGTTTGATTCGATTAGTCAAAAAGCCTTGGCGGGTTCACTCTAAAAATAAAAACAAGGATGTTTATGTCAATTAAAAGAACTAAACCTGCTCAACAAGGAGAATTAGATGGTGCATGTGGTTTCTACTCAATAGTTAACGCTATTCACCTTTTGGAACCTGATTTACCTAAAGACATGCTGTTCACTCAAACTATCAGTGCGTTCTTACACGATGGTGATCCTATGAGGTTTGTCCATGGGACAAACCGAGGGACAATCAAAAATACGTTGAGTAGACTGCTGTCATATTTACATGAAAACTATGATTTTTATGATGATAAAACAGGCTATCAATATCAATTTAAGTTTAGTTTACCTTATTGGTTTAATGATAAAGTTAGATCTAGAAAAGACGTACTGAATATACTTGAAGCATCAAATTGTAAGAAAGGTAAGGTCTGTATTATTGGTTATGGCAATCAAGAAGAGGATTACGATCATTGGACTGTAGTGAAGCAGACTAAAGGAGAGAGTTTAATTACGCACGATTCGTCAGGAGAAAGCACTAAAATTGAACTGTCTCAACTTAGAGTTGATAGTAAACAAAAATCTAATATTTCACGCCCATATAATATCTACAGTGAAGATTTAATCATAATTGAAAAAATAACAATAAAAGAAACAGCATAATGAGAATTACCAAATTATCTTTAACTAACTTTAAGTCATTTAAACAAACTCAAACGGTTAAGTTTGCACCAGTTACATTGTTGTTTGGCCCGAATAGTGTCGGTAAAAGTACTGTTTTAATGGCGTTAGCCTATCTCCAGCAAATATTGCAAAAGCGCCAATGTAACCCTCAGCGACTTGATGTGTTGGGTGGTAAGTTTATAGGTGGCTTTAAAAATCTAGTTCATGGTCGAGATTTAGCTAAAAGTATTAAGATTGCAGTTGAGTTTGATAAACAAAAGTACATTGGCCAATCATACAATGAGGTTATTGATTTATTAGCTCATGAACTTAACTTTCATCATAATAGCCCAAGTGAATTCCAAACGGCCAAACTAGAGTTTGAAATATCGTGGTCAAAAGCTTTAAATACGGCTTATATCTCAAGTTATAAAGTGTGGCTGGATAACGAGTTTGTAGCCAGTTTAAGTAGTGATTCTGGTCTGAAGCAGCCTATTATAGAAAATCTTAATTATCTTCATCCACTGCTATTACCTGAAAATCATAATGAATGGCTCGAAGAACAATTCGACGATGGATATAAAGTCCATACAGCATTAGAAGGAAAGTCTTTAGGTTTAAAAGGGTTTGAAAAACCGCATTGGCGAGATATATCTCAAGGAGAAACTTGGCCACCAGAAGACACTGAGGATTGGCCTGATTTTACGGATTATAGCTTTATAAGTCATCTCCATGAACTGCTAAATGACAACCGCCTAACTTCAAAATATATGGATGATACATATATTGTTGAATCCGAAAATGCAAAATATTGGCATATTCCAGTGAGTTTTGAAGGCTATGTAGGTGCACTTCCAGTAATAAATAGTGTGTTGAAAACCCCAATAGATTTAGATAATGATCCTCAAACAGCGATGGTTCATGAAGTGTTAAGTGATGCTATTGTTGCACCTTTAGATGACTTGTTATCATTACTTGAAAGTAGTCTAAGTATTGGACCTCTCAGAAACATTCCTGACGCAACTTTCCAAGCTAATCCATATCCACAACAGTCAGACTGGCATAACGGAATTGCTGCTTGGGATGTATTAGCCCAAGCAGATGTTGAGTTATTAAGAAAAGTTGATAGCTGGATTTCAAGTAAAGATCATTTAGATCTAGGCTACGGCATTGCATTAAAAGTAGAAAAACAGTTTGCCGAGTTCAAAAAAGTTAGTTCGATAGACAACCATGAAAAAGTAGAAAAACAACTGGAAAGTATGATTATTGAGGATACCTTCCAAAAAGAAACAAAATTTACATTCGATGAAAAAAATACCCATTATGAATATGCCCTATGGGATGCTGATAATCATATTGATGTAAGACCAAGTGATGTAGGCGTTGGTGTATCTCAGTTAATGCCATTAGTGGTTGCTGCCTTAAGTCGGGACAAAGGATTAGTTGCTGTTGAGCAACCTGAATTACATGTTCATCCAAGAATACAAGTCGCAATTGGTGATTTACTTACTCAACTTGATAACTCGGCAAGCTTCTTAATTGAAACCCATAGTGAGCATTTAATACTTCGTTTACTCAGACGAGTTAGAGAAACACACTTCAATGAGAACCCACTAGCAAAAAAAATTACAGCAGAAGATATTTCTGTCGTGTATTTAAACCCATCTGATAATGGTGTAAAAGTTATTCATTATGATGTCACTGAAGATGGTGATTTTACCAAGGACTGGCCTCAAGGCTTTTTTGAAGAGCGCTATGAGGAGCAATAGACATGCTAAGAGAATATGCTGTAGATCCAGATGCTATTTATAGAAATTTAGATACCCTACATCGATTTGTTACAGATTTTAATGCTGAAAATGGCAGGGTTGTGTCAGCAATCCCAAGAAAATGGTTGGCTCAACAAAAGAATTTGATAAAAGGGCTTCAACTTGGTCCTGTTGCTAAAACGAGAGTATTAGGGAAGTTAGAAAAGATAAATGATGTATCGCTTATAAATGGCTATACGATCCCAGCACAACTGGTGAACTGGATTGACCAAGCCCTGCATGTGAAAAATGGGGCTAATTTAAATGCTATTATATCGACACAGGTATGTGCACAAAATCAAATTTATGATTATGCAAATATGTTCGCACATGAACCTAATCACTGGGAGATAGATAAGACAATCTCAGTTCAACGAGTTGCTGCTGATATGGCAAATGCTATTTCACACTCATTGAGGTTAGCTACCTGTGTTTACTATGTAGATCCTTATTTCACTCCTAGTGATAATCGATTCGTTGCCCCATTGATGGCTTTTATCCAAAAGATTCAGCAGGGGAAAACAAAAATAGTAACTATTCACACAACAGACAAAAATTGCGATAGAGCTGGTTTTATTAATGGTCTTAATTTAATTATCAAACCTCTACTTCCTGCTGGTTTAACTCTTAAGTTATTTATTTGGCAACGACCTCAAATCCACGATAGGTATATATTGACTAAAAATGTTGGTTATTCATTTGGTCATGGGCTGGATGAAGCAGAGTATGCAGCGGCTTTAAATGTGAATATTGATCGATTAGGTGAAAGCGCTAGAAAAGAACAATTTAGATACTTTTCAGCAAAAGATGATCTAAACGATAATGTTATTAGTATCACAGGTCAGTAGAAATAATAAAAATAAAGGAATGTTATGAAGTTTTGGAAAGTATCACATGGAAAAGATAGTTTTAATGATATTCAGTTTGATTGGTTGTTAGAAAATAACTTATTAGCAATTCATCGTGATACTGGGCGTAATCAAGCTGACTCATTTTTAAATGATTTATGTGAAGGTGATGTCGTTTGTCTTAGTAAAAGTAACAAAGTACGTGCTTTGGTTAAAGTTGAAAGTACTGATGTTATAAGTATTGATAATTATCATGATTCCCCGTTAGGTGAACAATGGCTTTTAAAGCCTTATTCCGTTATAAAATTGTTGCCTAAGTTTAAAGTGTACGATGGCCCTCAGAAAGGCTGGACTCCGAATTACAATAGCACTTGCTTCTCAGTACCAAGCAAGGACTTTGAATTATTTGAAAAGCTTTTATTGAAGTCTTTTTTTGACTCAACGTTAGAAGAATTAGGTGGAACAATCCCACTTAAATCATCTTCAAAAATATTACCTATTACAGAGGATGTACCAATGAGTTTGAATAGTATCTTGTATGGCCCTCCGGGCACCGGAAAAACTTATCATACTGTTCAAGCGTCAGTTAAAGCAGCGGAACCAAGCTTTAAAGCTAAATCTCGTGCAGATTTGAAAAAGAAGTATGATGAATTGGTTGCTGATAAACGAATTCGATTTGTTACTTTTCATCAAAGTTATGGCTATGAAGAATTTGTTGAAGGTTTACGTGCTAGCTCTGACCAAGGTCAAGTTTCTTATGATGTTGAACCGGGAATATTTAAACAAATCTGTGAGCAGGCATCTCAAGGTGTTGAGGCTGATAGTGATCCTTTAGAGCAAGCGCTTGAACAATTTAAAGCAGAATTAGAAGAATCAGCAGTATTAAATTTAAAGACGCTTCGCGGTAATGATTTTGGCGTACAGTATCATGGCAATACAACCTTTAGAGTTTTCCCTGAAGCAACCAGTCATGAGGACTTAGGGCGAGGTTACCCTGTTTCAATCGATAATATCCGTAAACTTTATCGTGGATTAAGTACTAAAAAAATCTATAACTCTTCGTATGTAAAATCGATTCTTAATCATGTGAAAAAAACCTATAACGTTAGTGATTACGAAGCCCCTAAACAAGGCCAAGCAAAGAATTTTGTATTGATTATCGATGAAATAAATCGCGGTAATATTTCAAAAATATTTGGTGAACTAATCACCTTGATTGAAGACACTAAACGTTCTGGTGAAGGTCAGGATGAAGCACTGGAAGTTGTGCTACCAAATTCAGGTGACTCATTTACTGTACCTAATAATTTATACCTAATTGGCACAATGAATACCGCAGATCGCTCTTTGGCGATGATGGACACAGCGCTTCGTCGTCGTTTCGATTTTGTTGAGATGATGCCAAAGCCTGAGCTATTTAATGACATTACCGTTAATGGAATCGACTTAGAAGAATTAATTCGTAAAATGAATCAGCGAATTGAAGTGCTTTATGACAGAGAACATACGCTAGGACACGCATTCTTTATGCCTGTTAAAGCGCTAGTTAAAGATCAAGACAAAGCATTTAATGAACTTAAATCTATATTTAAGAATAAGATCATACCGTTATTAGAAGAGTACTTTTTTGAAGATTGGAACAAAATCCGCTTAGTGCTTGGTGATAATCAAAAAGCTGAAAACTTGCAGTTTGTAACCGAAGAAAAGCAATCGTTTGATAGTTTGTTCGGTAATGATCATGGTTTGAACAGTTACCAGCAAGAAGAAAAGAGCTATAAACTTTTATCTTTTGATAATGATGTTTGGAAAACACCAGAAGCATACATCGGTATATATAAAGCGAAGAAAGAAGATTAGCAGTGAAAAGAATTCAAACTGCTATAACAGTATTCGAATTTGGTTATTTGGGTGTTGGTGATAAAGCTGAGCAGTCAAAGCGTATAACTAAAATAAGCAAAGCAGCGTTTACTTATCTTAAACAGCTTTGTTTATGTGACGAATCTGAAAGTCGCTTCCTAAGCCTTAAAAGTATTGAGAGCAGTGAGGTACTTCAACTCCAAAATTATGCTGGCGTATTATTTACGCCAGATGGTACTCAAATTGAAGTGTTGCCTAAGATTGGTCGTAAACTTGATGGCGAAGATGGTAAAGAAAAAGCTCGTGGCTCGTTACTTAATATGCTGGCGACACTGGGCACGTTTCGTCATATTCAAACTCATAGCGCTAACCTCACCAAATCAAAAATGCCGCTGCTTGAAGTATTCATCAGCCAGTTCTTAGATTCAGTAAATACCCTTGTTAAAAGAGGCTTACGTAGCGACTACGTTAGTCGCGAAAGTAATCTATCATTCTTGAAAGGTAAATTACTTGTTGGCAAACAAATAAGAAAAAACTCAATTAATAAGCATAAATTTTATGTTGAGCATGATGAGTTTTTACTTGATAGACCAATTAATCGATTAATTCATACCGCATTAAATAAAGTATCAAACTATAGCAGTAGCGCAAAGAATCAAAAGCTATCAAAAGAGCTAATGTTTGCCTTTGCTGATATTCCTCTAAGTATTAACGTTAAGAAAGACTTATCTGCTATTAAGTTAGATAGAGGGATGAATTATTATAAAGTCCCGTTTGAGTGGACTAAACTCGTTCTTGATGGCTTCTCCCCATTAACAATGCAAGGCAGCAACTATGCATTCTCACTATTATTTCCATTAGAAGCTGTGTTTGAAAGCTATGTAGCATCAGTATTGCAGACGCTACTGCCAGAACACATGACTCTTGATACTCAGGTAAAAACTGAGTCTTTGGCTACGTTTAATAAATGTAAATTCTTCCAACTAAGACCCGATCTATTCATTACGAACAAACAGAGCACCAATGTAGTTTTAGATACTAAGTGGAAGTTGATTGATAGTACTAAGGACAATGGTACTGACAAATTTGGTCTGTCGCAAAGCGACCTTTATCAAATGTTCGCCTATGGTCATAAATACCTTGATGGTAATGGTGAGCTATTTCTAATATATCCCAGTCATGATGACTTCATCGAACCCATTCAATATGGTTTTAAGTACAGTGATAACTTAAAGCTGTGGGTTATCCCTTTCGACGTTTCACCTAATATCAAACATGGTGTAAGTCGTATTACCTTTCCTAAAAATAGTGACTTTCAAATTGGATAGAACTAATTAAATATGAGTAGTTAATTCATAAAACCCCCTGAGTTTGAAACCTAGCATTGCTAGGTTTTTTTATAGCTAAAACTTGGGAAGCACTTTATACCTGGGCAGACAATAGGTATTTTTAAATAAATAAAGGTAAGTTAATTTACTGAAAGGTAAATTAACTTACCTTTATTGGGCCTGTTGTTTTTTCAATATCCTTTAAATTCAACAAGATAACTTTTGGCATCAAGATTGTAATAGTTGGTATGTAACTAACTAATATGAGACTTTGCCATGACTTCAAAAATTATACTTAATGCCGACGACCAAATTGCTTGCCCACATTGTGATAGCGAGTTCCCTATCAGAGATGCTATTGCTAAACACTTGATTGAGCAACATGAAGGCGAATACCAACAACTCCTGAATCAAGAATTAAGCTCGATAAGAGAGCAAGCCGCAAAAGACGCTGAAAAGTCAGTAACTAAAACTTTTAAACAGCAACTTGCTGTATTGGAAGAGCAGCTCGCTGACAGTAAAGAAAGTGCTGATACCTTACAAAAACGAATTCAAACCGAAAAGCAAAAGGCTGAAGAACGAGTTCGTGAAGCCGTAAAGCTTGAGAAAGATGCTCTGGAAGAGTCACTTAAATCGAAAGATGAACAGCTTGCGCAATTTAGAAAAGAAGAGCTAGCACTTAGAAAAGCTAAAGCTGATCTTGAGGATCAGCAAAAGAATATGGATCTAGAGCTTGCTCGACGTGTTGAAGCTGCAAAGCAAAATCTACGTGATGTAGTGACGGATGAATTTAAATTAAAAGAAGCGGAATACCGTAAGAAAATTGATGATGCGTCAAAAGCTAATGAAGAGTTAAAACGAAAGCTGAGCCAAGATTCTCAACAGCTTATAGGTGAAGTACTAGAGCTTGAGTTGGAGTCAGAGTTAGCGCTATCAAACCCTTTTGATGAAATTGAACCTGTTAAAAAAGGTGCGAGAGGCGCTGATGTTATTCAAACAGTACGTATGCGCTCAGGTACTCCTTGCGGAAAAATTGTATGGGAAGCTAAGCGAGCTGAAAACTGGTCAAACACTTGGATACCAAAACTAAAAAACGACACACAAGAAGTGGGCGGTGATATTTCAGTATTGGTTACTACGGTGTTTCCTGCTGAAGCAACAGAGCCAATGTTATTGAAAGATGGTGTATGGCTAGTCAAACCTGCATTAGTGAAGGGGCTAGCGGAAGCTTTACGCACCGTGTTAATTGAATCACAGCGACAAAAAGTTGTGAGTGTAGGCAAAAGTGAGCAAATGGAAGCGCTCTATGACTATGTCTGTAGTACGCAGTTTGTACATCGTATCAAGGCAATAGTCGATCACCAGGAGCAAATGCGACTGGAGCTGGGTAAGGAAAAATCAGCGATGCAGCGGATCTGGAAGAAACGCGAAGGGCAAATTGACGGCATTACAAATCAAATGATGTCAATGTGCGGGGAATTACAAGGACTGTCGAATGGAAGCATGCCGCTGTTAGATGAAATAGCCTTATTAGGTGAATGATTTAAGCAACGTCAGGGACACTCGGCTTTATCAAGTGTCCCATTTTGTAGCTCAAAGTAGTTAAAAACGAAAAAATTTACTTAAAACACAAAAAAATTCACTTTTTTTTAATCAACTGAAAAATAAGAAAATGTGATTTTTGGGCTGTTTGTTAAAAAACGGTTGTTAGTTGTACAGATATGTATAACAACTAAAAGATAATAGGCTGTTTTATAACGAAGTGTTTTTCAAAATACACTTTTTATTAGAGGTGTAGGAAATAATTAATAATTAAATAAATAATTGAAAATGCAAGGTAAACCTTGTTTGCTGTACGAAAAATGAGCTGCTATACATTTAAGTAATTATAAATTTATAGGAGTTAATCATGAAAACATTAAAACAACCTCAAATTCTACAGTCGGAATTAAATAAAATTTCACGTTATTTGAAAGAGGTTTCAAAATTCGGCTATAAGCCTTGGGTGAATGTTCGACAATCCCACACCTATGGTCAGGGGCATGAAATATTTTGCCATAAAACACAACGTACTCACTGTTTGCTTAGTCGAGGAGAGCGCCCGATATTTTTTGAATTAGAGCGAAACCCTTCTGTTATTGAATTATTTGAACAGTACCCTCTACCAATTTCTGAAACAATGGAGTTGGCTGTCGAGCTTAATATCCTTCACCCTGGAGCATATAAAGAGCGTCATAAAAATGATGGAGTTATTCCAGCTAAAACAATGTCTTCGGATATTGTTGCTTTAAAAAAATTGAAAAATGGCAAAGAAAAGTTAGTTGTCTACTCTTTCAAATATAAAAAATCATTGGATAAAACTCAAACATCGCCACAGTCAGTAGCTAGAACTGAAAAGAAACTAGAGCTAGAAAAGGCTTTTTGGACAAAGCAGGGAATTGAATTTGTTCTCGTTAACGAAGATCGGTTTAGTTCTAATTATATTTATAACCTTGAATACCTTCGTGAATGTTATGACTTTCCTGATGAGTTGGATGTGTCTGAAGATTTTTATTGCTTATTTATTAGAGAGTTAGAAAACTTATTCTTAGCTAATACTGATTTTACACTCAAACAACACCTTACTAGTGTATCGCAAACTTTAAATATTGATCTTCATCAAACTCAATCCCTTTTTCAAAAAGCTGTTTACGAGTTTGATTTGGAAGTTGACCTTGAAACAAAAGTTGAACTTTACCGAACAGTACCTCTAGCGTTTGAGGAGGTTAGCAATGCAAGTTAATTCAAAGCTAGTTTCAACTAATAAAAATATAGAATCTTGGTTGATAGTTGATATTAACTATCAAGATCAATTGATTGCAGTTAGCGACCTAACATGCAAATCACCTAAGCGACCTAAAAAGTTTACTTTTGAGTATCTAAATCAAAGGTTAGCTACTGGTGAATTGAAACTAGAAGAACATGACTTTAGCGCTGTGATATTAGCGGAGGAAGAGAGCATACCTGAATATTGGAGGAGATTAAGAGATGAATCATATTGGGCTATTAGCCCTTTAATAGAAGACCACCATATGCTTCATCGTTATTTGTATAGTGATTCAGCCGGAATCTTGAAGCTCCTTTGTGCTAGAGCTGAAAAAGAATATCAACCCTGTGTTTTAGAACAACATAAAAAAGGAATAAATTCAAAAAAGGGCAAAAAATTTATTCAATCAGCCATCAATCGTTATTTTATAAATGGCGGTTGCATTAATTCCTTACTCCCTGAGTTTGAGGTATGTGGAAATCAATATTTGGGGCCAGAAGCACCAGTTGTTCTGCCTAATGGCAATGTGTGCTTAAAGTCAAAGCCTGGTGTAAGTACTAAATACGGTGATCCTCATCGGCATATAACTAGGCTTGATAAAACAAATATTAAAGCCTTTTCTAAAAAAATTAAACGTGGTCAGAAAGTAAACCTCACCGCCTTGTATCTAGATTATTGTCGTGAACATTATGTCATGAGAATTAGACCTAAAGGTGTGTCAGATGATGATGTGGCTGAGGAGTTTTATGCAGTATTACCAGTAAAGCATCGCATTTCTCCAAGAGCTTTCAAGAGATATCTGAAGCAATGTGTTGGTAGTCTTCAATGGATAAAGATGCGAGTTGGCAATACTAATTATGATCGTGATCATAAAGGAAAACCAGGTACTTCAAAAAACGGATTACGAGGACCAGGAAGCCGTTATGAAATCGATAGTACTGTTGCAGATTGTTATATCCGCTATGAATTTACAACAGATGAACTTTTAAGTATTGGTCGTCCAATTATTTATTTAGTTATCGATGTGGTTTCAACAAGGATAGTGGGACTTCATGCATGTTTTCATGGCCCTGATTGGCATGGGGCTTCTCAAGCATTGTTTAATGCTTTTACAGATAAAGAAGAGTTTTGCAAGAGACATGGTGTTAAGTACCGCAAAGAAGAGTGGGATGAAGGTATTGTCAGTAGAGAGGTAACTTTTGATAGAGGTTGTGAAAACACACATAAACATCTTCGTCCCCTTCTCAAGTTAACTTGCGGTATAACGGCAGCTAATTTCAATGCTTATCATCGTGGTGATGCAAAGGGCGTGGTGGAACAAAAGTTTAACACGGTTCAAAATGCTGTTATCCCCGAATCTGCGGGTAAAGTTTATAAAATACCAAGACTAGAAGATCAGCATCCTTCTCGAACACCTGTTTACACTTATCAGCAATTCATGCATCGCCTAATCAAGCATATTATTCATATAAATAATCACACTGAGAGAGTGGATAGCCATAACTTTGAAATGGAAAAAGAAGGTGTGGGTTATACCCCCCGTGAAGTGTGGGATTGGGGGATGAAAGAGGCAATTATTAAACCACCTAAAAAAAGTCGAGAGACACTTCGTTTTGCTTTATTACCTGAGGAAAAGGCTGTTGTTCGTGATAAAGGTATTTACTTTCGAGGGTTGTACTACTCAAGCAATGAAGTCATAGCACTTGAGTGGCTCGACCTTGCAAAAAATGATGGACGTTTTTCAATTGATGTTCGTTATTCAGATATTAGTACTACATATATTTGGTGTCGTCATCCTGACACAAAAAAAGTGATGCAGTTAGAAGTTACTGATAGAAGTGAAAGGTATAAAAATCAGCTTTGGACGCAGGTCATAGCACGACATGAGTTTGTAAAAGATAAGCTTGCACGTCAGAGAGGAAAAGCTTTGGAGGCAAGAGTTTTACTTGATCAAGACTTAGCTGAAATGGATAAAATTTATGCTGATGAAATAAAACATTTTAAACAGTCTACAGCTAAAGGTATTCAGCAAGATATTAAGGACAGAAAAGATGAGGTTGGTGCTGTTCAAAAGCACGAAGATCATCAATCAATACTCGATGATCTTAATGATGCAAAGGACTATGAATTAACAGCCAAACCTGAGTCACAAGTTGATTTTGATGACCTTAAAGCCCCTACATCCGTACCATATTTACCCCAGGAGAATACTAATGAGTAACTTAACCTATATCAGACACCCAAACCTTTCATGTGCTGGAAACCCATTAATTGAAGTTATGGGATATCCCCATACCCCAGAACAAATTCACAAGTTATGTGATAGTCCATTTATAGGAGGGACTAAATTAGACGATGTTCCTATCGAATATCATGATTATTACACCCGCTCTACTATTGATAATTTAGCAGAAACATACGTTGTGCAAGATGAAGCCTATGATATTTATGACCAGCTTCGTCGAATGATTGAAGCAGGATATAAACACAGAAACCCTCTTAATAAAAAAATGGAGAAAATGCTGGTTGCTATTGAGCGTGATAAAGATGATCCAATTGCAGCTAAAAATTTAAAAGTGGCTTTTGGTAATGCTATTGATTCCATGTTAACAGCCAATGCTAGCTATTTACTTTGTGGCTTAAGTGGGCGAGGTAAAACAACACTTATTTTAAGATTATTAAAAGAAATTACTAAATATTATAAGCACTCAAAATATACTAAAAGTGATGGTTCTACAGTTGATTTTAAATATGATCAACAAGTTTACCTTTATGTTCAGTTACATGAAAGGAGGGGGCAAAAAGCACTATTAAAAACGGTGTTAGCAGCGTTAGATGAGGAAACGGGTGAAAATTATGAGTATAACCATCGAAACTCTAGCATTGAGCAGTTAATAACTGCTATTCGAAAAGCAATGATATTGCATAATGTTGGTGTCCTCATTATAGATGAAGCACAAAACTTTTCCAAAACGCCAACTCAGTTGACGATTAGTCCAAATGAGAGAACTTCTATTAAATTTGTTGAGGAAATATTTAACAGAATTGGTGTACCGTTATTTCTAATTGGCACTGTTTCCACATTTAAGCTATTTGGCAATAATATGAAAATAGGTAGAAGGATTACGAATAACGGGTCAAAGACCTTGTTGAGCTGTCCTTTAGAAGAATCATTTTGGCAGCGACTTTGTGACCAAATTTGTCGAACTGAATTACTCAAAGGACAGGTTACAAAGCTAGATACAATTAAAAGGCACCTTCACCTTAAAACACAAGGGATACCAGCAATAGCAGTAAGCCTTGTTCGTGCAACCCTTTGTCATTTAACCAAGCTAAAACCTGAACAACAAGATCTAGGCATTAGAACTATTAACTATGTTTTTGAACAACAATTTAAAGTGCTTAAAGCTCCTTTGAGAGCATTAAAAAATGAGCAATATCACAAGTATGAAGATTTTGATGTATTAGCTTTATTAGAAATAGTTGACGCGGAAGAAGCTTTAGAAGAAAAACAAAGTCAACAGGAGCCTTTGGAGGAACAGCCTCAAAACAGTTCTGAAAGCACACCAAAGCCTAAACGAAAAAAGTATAAACCACGCAGCACTTCTACGGTTAAAACGGTTGACGTTGAAACAGCGGAAAAGATGGGTGTGACTAGTATTATGTCAATGCTTAAATCTCAAAAAGAAAAGTCATAAAGGGTAACCAATGAATAATATTTTTAGATTATTACCGGGTGAAGATATATTGGGTTTTGTTGGTCGTATGCACTACTTAGGGCCTTTTTCAACATTCGAAACGACTAGGCAACACTTAGGTTTAACAGCAAAAAGAATACAGCCAGGAAAAATTACTAACAAAGACGAACTTAAGTTAGGGAAACTATTAAAACTTGAGCCTGAATATATTAAAAACCAACATAGCCATAGCATGATGCTTCGTTATTGTGCGACTCCGGAAGAGATTGACAAAGCCTATGATTATTACGCTACCGATAAGGTGAAGACAGTCACATTCTTTGATTCCAGCGGTGTTAAGGCTAATCCCTGGCGTTGGTGTAAAGAATGCGCATCAGAGGATAGTGAAAAGTATGGTTGCAGCTATTATCACCGAAACCATCAAATACAAGGCGTTTGGCATTGCCATAAACATGAATGTTTATTGATGTCTGAATGTCAAAATTGTGGTTTTGAAGCCAATTCAATTAATAAGCAATGTGTACCGCCTAGTGATGGGATATGCTCTGTTTGTAATTTTGAATTTGAGCCTAAAATTTCATACATATCGCCGATCATGCTTGAGGTAGAAAAAGTATTGTTGTCTATGGCAAGTGGGGCGTTAAATACTAATTATACTGATATGACTAAACGAGCATTGGACTATATAGGGATTGACTATGAATCTGTAGAACTGAGAGTTGGTATGCAGTATGTGAGGGAGTTTTATCGAAACATCCTGCAATTTTATGATGTTGATGAGTTAACAGAGTATTTTTTTAACGTTGAGGAAATTAATGGAAATGTTCGGCTAAAAACAATGTGTCGTAATAGGCTTTACAACTGTCAGACAAAACAGTTGCCACTGCACCCAATATGCTATGCGTTAATGCATGTGTTTCTAGAATACCATCATGATGCGGTGCCTTTGGCTGCATAGGCATAACAATGAACCATAGTGCTTATATGAGTTATTGTGAAGGTGAGTCAGCTTATAGTGTGACTGCTCACTATCATATATGCCAAGTGCTTGATTCTTGGAAAGAAACGAATTCAAAGTTATTTGGGTGTTCGCATATCAGGTTACATCCCTCTTTAACCTGCCATTTGAGTAAAATTGCTAAATTAGTGAATATAGAACCTAACGAGTTGCTGTATTCAGGTACTGCATTTCCACTTTATCAAATGGTATTAGGCCATGAGGCGAAAAAGCTTGCCGAACATATGATTCATAATGACGGAAGCAAGATTGCGTCTATTTCTAAGCAAGCTGCTTTTTCATTAACGTTAGATAAAGCGTTAAAGTATTGTCCTCAATGTGTGGAAGAGTCATTAGATAGTGTTGGCCGTTTTGTTTGGTTAACAGAGTATCAATTGTATGGCGTTAATTGGTGTCAGAAACATCAACAAGTTTTAGCGTATATACCGACAGGAGAAGGTGGTAGCAATAGACAATACGTGCTGCCAGAACAAGGTAAAGCTACTCATGATTTATTTCTGAACAATAAGCAACAATACTTTTCCAACTTTATTGTTGAGCTATATCGCCTGCTTTGTTCTTTCTCGTTTCTAGATAAACCCTCTACTTATTACCGTGAGTGGCTAGATATTAAGGGATATTTAACAAAATGTGGGCATATACGAGCTAAAGCGTTAAGAAGTGATCTCTATCATTTTTGGGAGGCACTCGTTGATACTGAACATGCTGTTTTACCGCTTGAATTGCTGAATTTTAACTACGTATCTCAATTACTTCATTCTGACGTACCTAAGCATTACTTAAAGCACGTTATGCTCATGGCATTCTTAACAACAGATCCTAAGACATTTTTTGATATTGATTTTAGAAAAGATAGTATCAATCAAGCTAAATCAGGCAGGAGAAGACCACTTAACGAGAACTCAATTTTGAGTCAATTGAACAGTGGTTGCTCTATGCGACAAGTGGCGGTAACGACAGGCTACTCAGTTGGTGCTATTAAACAAGTTGCTTTAAGAAATGGAATTGAAATAGGTAGAAGAAGGCAGCGAATTACTGCTGACATGGAGCGTGACATATGGCGAAAGGCATTTATTGGAATGCACCGAAGTGATATTGCTGACTTTCATAAAATATCAATAGGAGCTGTTGAGCAAATAATTCAAAGCCATAAAGGGCTACCTGGATGGCGACGCCATTTAGTATTTCAAAATAAACTATCATTTAATCGACTAACGTTAACTCAGTTTATTGAGCGAAACTCTAGCTATTCAAGAAATAAAATTAAAAATGAATGCGGTAGTTACATGTGGTTATACAAGCATGATAAAGAGTGGCTTTATCATCATTTACCTACACCACAAACGTCTAGATATCACCCATCTGTAGATTGGGCTGCACGAGATAAGTTATTAGCAATAAAGGTTAAGTTCATGCTTGAACCTGGATTATCAATTTCAGCATTAGATAGGCAATTAGGAGGGCATAATTGGCTAATCAAGTATGCAGACAAGCTTCCGCTGACTATGGCTGAAGTGGAAAATAAGATAATTAAACATAAAGGGGAATAATATAAACCAAAATGAGTTGATTTGTGCGGGTGTTAATGAGTTATATCAGGATAAGCAGCTTCAACATCAATCGGGAGTTTTGCCTAGTTTATGCATGTAGACGTTATGCTTGAACTTATTGAAGCCAAGCAGGCACTATTAGTCGAGCATGATTTGGCTGAAGTGACGTTAAGAACGACATCTGCAAAGTGGTATTTTCAACTCTCTGACCGATATCATCATGAAGTTGATACGTTTATACATATTCGCTCAGACAGCATTTCGTTTTCAGGTAAACAAAAACCATTTAAAACAACACACTTTTCAACGCCTACTATTCTCCTAAGCTCAATAAATAAGGACGCAACTACATTACATCCGATTCAGCTTGAAAAGTTAGCTAAGCCTTACGCGAAAAGTATTATCAATAAAATTCAGTCGTTACATGATGAGTGTAATGATACCTCCGAATTGTACTGGGAGTTGGATGCTGTTTTTGAAAGCGTAAAGAGTTTAGACAAAAAGGTTACTAATAACTTGAGTTTTAAGTGTGACTTGGCACTGTTGAATATAAATGATGAAAGCAATAGGTTAAGTAGTAGGCAGCAAGAGCTAGAGCTAGAAATTGAGCACTTATTAACACGGCTCATTAAGCAAGTTTTTGGCATTACTAAAGGTGACTGGATCAGCTATGTTTCTCCTGCTTCAAGTGAAGTCAGTCGGCTTCGATATGATGACAGCCATTATTATAAAGGGTCGTTAACAATATTAGGCGTAGGAATAACAAAAGCTGGCGTATTAGGTAAACGCGAACAAGTTATCCATATAGATTTGTTGCCTAACTCATGAATATTCAAAAACTTACATCTTTGGTTCGCCAAGCAAGAAAGCGTAGGCAAGTATTCCTATTCCATGATAAACCTAGAAGCGGTGTTGACGTATTGAATAAGGATTGGCCTAAAGTAGTTGAGCATATTTGTTCATTGTTTAAGTATTTAAAGATGTGAATGATATTATCAGAGAAGTAAATGAAAGCGGTATTAGTACTGTATGTGTTGAAGATTACTTTGACATATATTCAATAACAGTTAGGCCGATAAGAAAAAATTCGAAGAGCCACTCTTTTCCTATCGATATTACAAGCGCTCAGGAAGCTGATTTAGGCAACTTAATTCTGGATCACATAACACGCAAAATATCTTCTTATCACACACAATGTGATGAATTTATTAAGCTGAGAAGAGTAAAGAGTGGCGACATTATTGCAATTGTTAGGCTTGGCTATGCGAAATTGGGTAGGCAAGCATTGTTTTATAGTATTGCGAGAGAACTAAGTAAGAGAATATTTGTTCAGGATATTAATATTGAGTGTGGGCGGCTGACACTTGGTGCTGGTTCATACGATCATGATTGCGTTTATCAACTTGGCAAAAAAGAGATGAAGTTCTTATCTTATTATCTTCCTGAGTCAGAATTATCAAAAAGCGACTAGGTGCTTTGATTGGGACTTTATTGAGAATAGCTAATGGAATTTATGTCGAGGGGCTGAGCGGAAAGCTTTAATTTCTTGGGGAGAACAACCTTGGCGTAATAGTTCAAACTCGTTTAATTGGATATCATCATATTGCCCATTGTCTAAAATTTGATAAAGGCTGCCTGTTTGAGTTTTTACTAATTTAGTTTCTAAGTTGATAGCGGTGATTGCAGATGTACAAACGTAATCCCCCTTTAAATATCGACAACTGCTGTCATCAATTACTGTTCCGTATAGGACCTTACCAATCAACAGATTTTCATCATAAACGGAAACAACGAACCAGTCGGTAATCACAGTATTCATATCTAACACCGTCAAAAAGATTATACCTAGATTTTAGGGTATAAAGTGATCACAACGCCAATAACTTTTAGTCTGGTTTAGAAGATATTTAAGTACTAACTAGTCTTTTTCAATGTTTATTGGTAGTATTGTCTTTGGCTTTATAAGGTGCTGATAAATATATATTTTAATGTTTATTTATTCTTATTGGTCTTAACTGTAATTGCGATTTATTTTCTTGTTGCCAAAACGCCTGCATCTTATTAATTAGCCATGATTTAAAGTTCGTTTCGACTTCACTGAGTTTATTTAAAAACCAGGAAGTATTTTTTATATTAACTTTAAAGGAAATTTAATTATGGCGAATAACAACAACTCTAGACCACCATCAAGCCAACCTGGAAATGGTGGGAATTGGCCGTCAACAACAGGTAATAAATCAGGCGGTGATCGAGGACATGCTGCACCTAAAGGCAGCAAAAAATAAACATGGAGTTTGGCCTCATACTTGGGGCCTTTTAAAATTATGGAAAATACAGAAATATCATTTCCTACTATTGGTGAAGTAGTTAGGGAAATCTTTAATTGTTCTGGGCTGCTGCCACAAAAAGAAGATCCAAATAACTCAATGTTGTCAGCTAGTGACAAGAAAACGCTTCAAATGCAATTGAAACGACTTGCTGATGAAAGCTCAAAAATCGACGGTAAACTTGATGAGTTATTAATTACACTTAAAAAACTTCTCATTAAAGCCATTCCTAATGAGCGAGTTGCTTGTATGGTTATGGAATTCGTCGAAGAGATTTTAGTAACCTATAAAGCTGTGTTAAAAGACGATGGGACATACTTAAGTAAAAAGAAAACGACACAATGGTTTATCAAAGTTTACTTGCTAGATAGATTGGTTATTTCTTTTTATAAGAACTACCTACGATTTAATGTTGTTGATGAGAAGATCAATGTTCCTGAGCTAATTTCTTGGGCGCTGCCCGAAACAAATAGCAAAAAAACTACTTGGCCTTTGGCTCATGCGTGGAAGCTAATTTATAGCTCCCTTTCAATTAGTCAGTTGGCTTTTCATTATCCTGATAAAAGAAAAGAAGACAATAAAGCGACTCAAAACTTGGATAATGCACAGCGTTGGGTAGCAGGAAAGCAGTTGCCAAGTATCAGTTCTTTGTATGCAAATCTAGATTATTCATTGGAATTATTAAAAAGCTCAAAAGATGAAAAGACTCATCGATTAGTGAGTGATAAGCAAGTGAATGAATTCAAGTTAATGTTATTTATTGCAAGAGCCGCCACTTTCTTTTTTAAAGAGGTTCAAAGATCTTTCGGGGACGACTTTCTTTTAAATGTGTGCACACACATAAAAGGGCAATCAGGCAGGTTATTACGAATTAACAAGAAAATTGAAAAAGACCTAGACTCAATCAAAGCGGATTATATAAATCTAACGGCAGCAGAAAATGATGAGATAAATTATCAGTATGTTGGTCAGTTTTGGCAACGGTATGCAGTTCAGCAGCAAGCCGGAGCTAGTGTATTACAGGACTACATTGAAGCTGATGCTTTTAAAAATGTTTCTGAGAGAGAAGTTGCAATGGTGCATATATCATGTGTAGGGCCTTTGCAGGCATATTCACTACTTGAAGCTGGAAAATTTAATATTCGAGAAAAAATGCCCACATCGTTTCCTGAACTCTTTGGGAAAGGACTAAAATTGAAAAATAGTATTAGCTCCCTAACCCAAGCTGAAAAGTTTAAAAGTGAATTAAAGAGTAAAGGGCTTGAAGGTACATTAGGCTGGTTATCTGATTGGTGTTATGCAAATTTTTACTACCGCAGAGAGGATAATGTAAATGCTAATACGTTTTATAAAAAAGCTTTTAGCAAAGCAAAATATTCTGCTGGTGGGCATCAGTATAAATTGGTAAATCAATACATTGAATCTTGCGCTAAAAGTAATAAATACAGGGATATGAAAAAGGCGGTAGCTTGGGCTAATTATCTTGGAATAAAAGTTAGGTGGTTAAGAGGTTGGGATGATCCAGAATCAGAAGAAAGTTTAAATGGGCTATTTAACCTTATGGGGCAAGATAACTTTAGGTATGCTCAATTATAAGTTGGTTGCTTTAGTTGTTTGTGTTTGTTAGATTTGTTTTAAGCTTTATCACAGGCACTACTGTCTGATAATAGTATTAATGCATATGACCCCTTCAGGGAAAGTGCAGGGCTGGCAGCCTTTTCTATTAGATACAAACCTAAGGTTGTATGGTGATATTTAATTGGGAGTCACTCTTAAAGGGGACTCGGATCGCACACAGAAGGCCACTATCTGGCATGCGGCATCAATTATCTATTGGATATAACTATGCCTGTAAGAAACACAACTCCTGCAAACACCTCTCTAGCACATTACAAAAGCTTGTCTTATGAAACCTTAGCTGCCAGTTGGCTACTAAACGATGGTTGGGATGTCTTCCTACCTATGATTGATCACGGCCTTAAAACAGATTTTGTTATCTCTGATGGTGATGACTTTTATCGTATTCAAATTAAGTCAGTTGAGTCCAATGAAGAAGACATCCTTGTTGAAAATAAGTGGGGTAATGCAAAAATTGATTACGTTATTTATTTCTCAAGAGTTGGAAGCTGGGGTTATATAACACCACCGTTCAGACAAAACAGAAAAAGATTGAATGCTAAAGGGCATGTCAGATTTCACCAACATCCCAAAAACTTCACTAAAGCATTTAAGTTGATTTAAATGTAATCAGTCTCGAAAATTGTAATTTTTACCTTTATGAAGGTCTCACTTTGTTAAACCCAGGAGCAATTATCATAGAATCGATTTCTGTTAATTCATACCTGTTCATTAGTTGATATTGAAAATAATAAGGATCGAGTATTGCGTCTTTTGATGAGTCAACTCTCCACTCCGACAATAAAAAACCAGCCAAAGCAGCAGTCGTTTTTAAATTTAAAATTGGCTTGTCTTCTATTCCCAAATCTTGCTCTAGAGCTTTGGGATGGGGGTGGTTTGTATGAGGGGCGATCGTTATTATTACATCTTTATCCCAGTCCTCATCAGGTTTAACTGCTTTTTTATTTTTTCTATTCACTTCAACTGATTTTATTCGAACAAGTTTGAAATTTTTGTACTTATTATCTTTAAAGTCTAATGCACGAACGTACCATTTATTTTGGCTTTCGAATATAGCATTAGGGCAAACAATCCGAGTATTAGTTTCAGGTTTGTTTGATGAAGAAGAAATATAGTTTAATGAAATACATTTTTTTTGGAAAATTGAACGGCTAATCATTGCTGCTACTTTTATTGAAATATTTCCTTCTGGTTTGATAAATGATGATGGGCCTATAGTAGTAGACATCACCGTACTTTCAATTCTCTCACCATACGCAACAGTTCGTAGCGAACTTTCAACTTCGTGCTTAAATACAGGAGCAAAATCTCCTGTTACTTCATAATACTTCTTGCCAATGTTGTAAGTAATATTCTCTGGATGATTTTCTCTGTATTCACTCAGTGCTCTTGAAGCTGTGGCAATTGATATACAAGCAATTTCCATAAGTTGATAACGGTTTACCTTCCCTGTAAACATGAGTAGAAAATCTATTAATTTAAGTTTATTCATACATGTTTATCTTAAAATGATTCTTAGAATCATTTTAAACTGTAAATACGTACTCTAGCAAATCATTTGATACTAGTTATAATGGTTTTTGTTTATTCAGTATGAATTAATGTTGTTGGCGGTATATTTGAACAATTGATTCTCAGCGGTGTTTGCCAGCATTTTTATCGTAATAATTGAAGGGAAGACATTTTATGAAGTGGGATAATGGAACTAAAGAAAAACTTTTTCATATAGCTGTAAAATTTGATAATGAGATTTTACTTAATGAGGAAGTTACGATGGAAACTGCTGCAATTAAATCTATTGCTGAAGTGTTTGGTGATAAACCAGGTGCTGTTCTATATCAACTCGCTGATATGGGAATAGTAAAGGCTAATCGAAGAACGAGTTATAAAAGTGGTACCTTTTATCAACGCGATTCATCAGCATCATATTTTGATTTTACAATAAACCCTAAGCTTAGTGCTCTATCTCAAGAGAAAATAACCCTACTCGAAAATGAAATGATAAAGCTTGTTCGGGCCAGTTTTGAGTTACCTCAAGTTATTAACAAGTTGGCTTCTATATTTGGGCTTAGTGAGTTAAATATTAAAATCGAACTATTTAAAGCAGGACTAATAATTCATACACTCGGTGGTCGTTACATTATATCAAGTAGTATAAACGAAAATGAGCAAGCTCCTATTAAATCAAGTTTAAACTCTTTGTTTCCACCTAAACCCATAATGGAATCTATTAATCGGTATAGAGCAGAAGCGTCAAAGTTATACCAGGTATCTAACCATATACGTCCGTGTTTAATTCAGTCTAATGATGGTACTGGATTTGGTAAAACATACGGGGTAATGGCGGAGTTTATTAAGGGGATTGACTGCGCTAATAGTGATTATGGATTTTCAAATATGATCTTCGTTAGTCCTCAAAAATCTCAATTTGATTTTGATAGTGACTTGGTTCAAAAAGCGTATAAGAAAGGTTTAGAGTTTGTAGCCTTTTTGGCTATGACAGATATGACTGATTTGGACTTTGAAAGTTGGATAAGTGACCCAACAGAAAATAAAATAGAAAATAGAAAAAAGTATAAAAATTGGGTTAAAGCAGGTAAAGGTTGCGCCACTCTGAAAAAAGACTTAATTCGGTTAGCGCAATCGGTAAATACAATTGACTCATTAAATCGAAGAATAGAGACTGAAAATAAAATGTCTTCAGATGACTTCGATACAATATTGGAATTAAAAAACCAGTTGTTAGAACAGCGTAGACAGATGGAAAAGACACTATATAGTTTGTCTTTATCTGCTATGAATAGAGGTAACGATCCCGCAGTCCTTAAGGATATTTTTGAAGCAAAAGAAGGAATAGATGCACTTAGGTCATCTATTATACGCCATTGTTTACCTTTTGCTGTTGCAATGGTTAAGCCTTGTATCATGTTGGCAACAACCAATAAATTTGATTTGAACATTAGAGTTCCTCAAAAGTTAACAAATGGCCTATATCGTCTAAACTCAATGCCTTTTGATTGCATTGTTGGAGCGAAGAAGCACTTAACGGAGAATGAAACGGGTAGTTTTTCAGGTAAGCATCATGAAGAGCAAGTTACTTTTCTAAAAGAACATTTTTTAGCAAAAGATGAGTCGAATTTTTTCGAAGAAAATAATATCAATTTTACGGTGGTTATTGATGAAGTTCATGAAGCCCACAAATTGTTTTCTGAGTCAGCAACAGCATCATTGATAACTCCTGAAATTCAATTAGCACATGTCTTTGCTGGCGTTCACCGTGTGTACGCACAAGTTAATGAAACCAAAGATGAAGAAATTGAATTTACGCCATTTTATGAAGAAAAGAAAAAGTTTATTGATGATGTTAAGCATAACTTACTAAAGAGATGCGAGCTATCTAATGAACATAATATTGCAAGTATTTTAAATACATTTATCAGTAATATTGATTTTGTCCAGATTAGACACGGTGATGCTGAGCAAATAATTAACTTAACTCGAAATGCATTTTGTTTTACTCCTAAAAGATACTTTAATGAGGAAGGCTTAAAGCGAGTGAGAATAAGGTTGGCGCATGGTTCAGGGACTTGCCAGCTTTACTATACTACGAATGAAGGTGATTCAACCCTTTCCCTTCATGACGTGTTTCAAATGACGATGGCAGTATTAGCCTCAGCATCACAAATTAAAGGCTCTTCAGAGTTTTTGAAATCTCTCAAGCAAGGTGGCGACAGTAGCCAAAACTACCCTCTGTATAAGTTCATGAAGAAAGCAAGAACGGTAGTGTCAGAAGTGAATGAGATGTTTGTTCGTAGTGATAATGAAGATGACTTGTTAATTGACCATTTCTATACGTATTTTCAACCCAAAACAGTTTTTTCTGTGGTTCCCCAAAAAGATTTAGAATTTAAAGACCCATCTTTACAAAAGCTAACATACGTTAATTTTACATTGAACTTGATAAAAGAGCAGCCAGAAGTATCGCTCCTTAGAATGTTGTATGACACAAACAATAGCGTTATAGCACTTAGTGCAACTAGTGGGATCAACGGAAATATTACTGGGCAGTATAATCAGCCATTCTTGAATAAATTCTGCAATGAACCTAGTGCTAATCTTGGAATAAACATAGTAAAAAGGCAGCTAGAGGATAGTAAAATACTCGTTGGATTGAGAGAAAGTAGAGCTGAATTAAGAAAAGTAAACTTCAATATTTTTGATGAAAGCGCTGAAAAAATTAGTGATGTAGAGAACCGAGATGACTTCAAGACAGTTTTTAATAGCTGGTACAGCAGGCTTAAAGACTTTGCTTTCAAGCTTGATGACAAATATAAAAGACTGGAATTTAAAAGGCAGTTATCAGCATGGCTCTTGTGCTCTTTTGATAAAAAGCACACGCTGTCTCTAGCTTTATCTGGTGGTTTTATGAGTGCACTTAGAAAATATGCAGCAGCAGTTCAATCTAAGCAGGTAATGTCTCCTTCTGGGTTTAGAGTTATTGAAAAACAAGGGCGTGTTTTTCAAGTGGCCCCTTTTTCTAATCGTCCAAGTATAAAAACGATTTTGTTTAATGCGGATCTTAATAAAGAAGAAGATGTAAGAGACTTTGTTAAGGTGAATAACAATGATGTTAAATTGGCATTTATTTCTACATATAGAAGTGCAGGAACAGGGCTGAATTATTTTGCTCGCTATCCTAATGAAGTAGCTAATAATGGTGAGTTTTTTGAGGTGGACTTTGAGCGACTAGTACTTATTAATTCTCCATTTTGGAGCCAAATAATTAAAGATAGTGCTACAGGTGATAAATCACTATATTCCTTAGCAAACTGTTTATCTATTATGAAAAGGATATCAGACTCAAGGGAAGCAAAAAAACTTAAAGACTTTGAAATAAACTTGGTACATGGCGAAGATTACCGATTTTTAAATTATGAACATGAACTTGAGTTGCTTAAAGTATTGATGCAAGCAATTGGCAGAGTAGAAAGAAAAGATGCCAATATGACAAGTGAGATCTATTTATCATCTGATGTTGCAGACTTGGCAGCAGTACAGTTTTCTAGACTCGCTCGTGATACCAATAATACGATCCTGTTTGAGAGTATGTCGTTACTCAATTATCGCTTCAAATCAGAGTGCAGAAAACGAAGTGTCGAGCGAGGATTCTCAAGCAATGAAAGTAGATTGCAATTTGAGGAAGAGATTCGTCACTCTGGAGAAATTCTTCAGGAATTCTTTGATATTACCATACCAGAAATACTTGGTTCGGCTAGACAAGGAAACTCTGATGCTATTGAATTTAATGAAAAACTTAGATCTGTTAACTCTATCCAAGATCCCGCTGGTTATATTGCGGAACTCAGAAGAACCACTATAGCTAAAAACGATAGCTTTGTTGGTCTAGCACTTGACCATTTATACATTGATCTAACGGGGGAGCGAGAAAATCTAACCCTTTGTCGAAATGATCAAACTCCTGAAATTTTAACTGACATCATGCATGGCGATAGTTTATATCGACCAGAAAATCAGGTGTCACTTGATTACTCTCGTAAGATGGAGTTTAAGCAGGAAAACTTAGTTACTTCATTAATCAGAGAAAGTGCTGAAGTTACTAATAATGTATTTAAGGCGCAGGTTCCACATCCTAAATTTCTAGCTCTGCTAAAAGGAAATATGGGAGAGTTTGTTTTCAGCTTAATGTTAAATAAATTAGATATTACACCGCTATCGAATGATGAGGTTATTGATAAAATAGGTAGTCGGGCGTATGAACTTTTTGATTATTATATTGAAGTTGGCACTTCTCTAGTTTGTGTAGATGTTAAAAATTGGTCTTCAATACTCGATAAAACTTCTCTTTCACAACAAACTCACCGGAAAGCTATATCAAAAATTAAGACAATTAGTGATTATGTTGATGGGAGTTACGAGCGAATAGATTATGTTTACTTAAACGGTAGGCTAGAAAATAATGCTTTAAATCATGAGCAAGAAAAAGATAAGCAAAGTCGCTTGTTTTATCTCAACTTATTTAAAGAAAACTCAGGTTATGCTCCTAGCCAGAGAAGAAACACTCAAGGCGAACTTACAGAATATTATTCAGGAAGTCACCTCAAGCAAAAAATAGTATTAAACCCTTTAATGTTGAGTCTACTTCAAGGAACGAAATGATGATTGAAAATGATATTTTTGAGGCCGAAAAGGTGCCTAGTGCTAGAACTAATGTGTTTGATCTAGTGGATAATATTGATGAGTTGATAAGTAAATTATTGGAGCCAATACATAATGGTTCATATGTTACTTATAAATATAAAAAATTTATTAAAAGTGATGAATCAAACTCTTTGTTTGAACAACGAATTCACCGCGAAATTAAAGCTGTAATTCGTACTGATTTATCCTTAGCTGATACTGTTAATGTTCAATATCAAACAGCAAAGTTTTTTAAAGATGGCGCTGTAATGGTTTACTTCTTTTATTTATCCACTGCACCTGTCTCAAAGCGTGAATTAATTGAACAAACCCAAGAGTTAAATGAATACAGTAAAAAACAGCTAATTACCGGATTGTTTGGCCTTCTCTTAAAGTCTGAATTCATAGAGCAAACTAAAGATAAGTTTGAGTTTTCACCAAGCTTCTTTAATTCAGAATTATATATAAGTGTGAAGGCTTCAGGTAAGGAGAAAAAGGATGGCAGAGCTTATTTGGAAGCTTTAAAACCAGAGTTTTTCGTTTCTGAGACTAATGAATTGGTATTTAAATTAGTCAAAAAAATATTTCGAACACAACGAATTGATGGTGTTAGGGGCGTTGTTGATGATACTCAAGTTCTTTTTAAGAACAAAGACAGCTCTTATAGGGCTACCTCTGAAGTAAGTGCTACAAAATATTCAAAGCGAAAGTTCATGTCTTTCGGAACAGGGTATTCCGATTGCATTAATTATGCGCAAAACCTTATTGCAGATACTCTTGAAGGATTGTTAGCAAGACTTGATATTTCTTATGATGCTAGAGAGTTTATGGCAACACACGTTTTGGATTCATTTATTGATTCAGATAAACAGCTCTCTACCGATGTAGTTGTAATTGATAATACTGGAGCTGAATTTAAAAATGGAAAGAAAGACCGCGTATTAAGTCAGGTAGTCTCTGAGTTCAGAGACAATAACGCTATTGTTGAGTCACATACGCCAATGCTGAATGAGTTGGATATTCAAAAAAGCTACTTAGTCCTTAATGCTAGTGAAACTAAAGGTGGTAGTAGTATTTCAGCCGTTGGTATATCTACAGAAATGAATACATTCTGGGATGCTTTTAGAAAAGTACCATTAGAAAAAAGAGAAGCACTAGATTATTACACCCGCTTAAAAATAGAGCGTTTTGAAAAGCAAGGGCCTCACGTTGTTCAAGGTCTGAATGTATTTGATGGCGAAAGAGAGTCATTGGATAGAAAAACAGGGGAAAGTTTCGCAATTTCACCCCACAAACTGAATCGCATTAAATCTGAATTATGGTTGAAAGAAAGAGTCTTTCGACATGGTGAGTTTAATGATATAGCCCTACCAGAAGGTGAGTTTACTCTCCTTTATATTAGGAGTTTATTTGGTAAGAAAATGAACTTCTTTGCTTCAGTTGTTGATGTAGAGATTAAAGAGAGTAGTTTAAGTATTATTTCTAGTAAAATAATCAATTCAGAGCTGAGACTACGGCATGAATGCCCATTCCTTGGTAAGAGGAAAGTGTTTAATGATAGCTTCTATATTTATGACAAGCTACATAAGACCTTACTAACATCTTATAGCTCAGATCGTGTACCTCAAATAATTGGAAATACAGAAGTTGATAATATTTCAATGGATGAAAGTGAAGAGTTTACAGTAAACCGAAAAAGTGCGACTGACATTTCAGTTTTACCTTATTACTTGCTCCCAAAAGAACGTAAGCAATATCATCACATTTATCTGCAAGAACGTGGCCCTGATTTATTGTATTTTGTTGCGCCTAAGCAAAGACCAAATCAAGAAATAGCCAAACAAAACAGGATCAGCAATATTCTAACATTCGATGAGCAAGGGAAGTTATTAAAAGCACTAGAGCAACCAGTAACTAAAGTGTTTTTGAGTTCATTTACTGAAGATATATTAAAGATTAATGAAGTTAGTAAAAGTTCTCTGCTTGAGAAAATAACTAAGTTATATATTGAAAATTAGGGACGTTTTCAAAAAACAACTTCTACATATCAACCAATAAATAGTAATCTCGCTAACATACTCCCATTGTGCGACAAAAATTTCTTACTTATTCGTGTTGCTATGAATATTTGAATGTATGACCTTTTTGTATACTAACCGACATATGATGATATATATCAATTTTATAATGCAAGACTATTGTTTTTCATGGTTTTTTGAAATAGGTTATCTTAATAAGTTTAAAAATTGACTGATATAAAATTATTATGCTTCAACTTTAAAAGGAAATTATATGAGTGACGTTATGGTTTTGGATAAACAGGAACAATTTATTGAAGTTTATGATCAAATTAATGGTCTTCTTCCTGAAGGTATATCCTCTCAAAAATTAGCTGAAAAGTTAGTAAAAACACTTCAACAAGAATCTAGTCTCAATGTAGATGAAGCAAAAGTAACAGTTGAAAAAATCTCATCTGTCATCGACTTAGTTAATAATAACTTTACTTCATTACAACAGAGTAAGGTGCAAGGTAAATCTCGCACTACTTGGTTAACAGAACGTTTAGAAGAAACTATTAATAAGTACAAAATTGAGAATAAAGAAGAATTCATTAGTGAAATAAAAGGCTCTTTACAATTAGCGAATCAAAAAATAGGAGAGAATGTATTCGATTCTTATCTTGGTGATTTGTCCCCGTTACTGAGCAATAAATTCGAAGATATTAATAAAATTGCAATCGTTAAAAACCTTCAAGAAGAAATCCAAACTAACACGCTGCTAGGGGCTGTTATTGTTGAAGGTGGTATTGTTGTCCTAGGTGACAATGTTACAGAAATAAAAGCGGTAAAAGAGTATTTTGAAGCAGAATTAGATTCTAGTAAGGATGCTTTATTTAAAAAAGCCGTAGCTACATTGACTCTTTTGGCACAAAAGCGAAATTTAATTCATTCACACAATTCAGACTATACGCCAGAAGAGCTAGCTATGATTGTTGATAAGGGTGTGACTGAAGCTAAGGTTGCATATAAGTTAGCTAAAGGTGAATTATCGCCTATTGATGCTATCGAATACACTGTAGACCGTAAAGTCGTTATTTTGAATTCAGCAATTACCACGACCTGTTCTCGTGTTGGAGGAAAAATTGGAACTAAATTGGGTGCTGCTATCGGATCAGTTTTCGGCCCATCAGGAACATTGATAGGAGGCCGTGTTGGTGATGTTGTCGGTAAAAAGGCTGGATATCTTGTTGGTAAATATATCGGTGAAGGTGTTAAAAAGGTTGCTACAGTTGCGAAGAAAATAGCAAAAAATGCGTGGAATAGTATTAAGTCCACAGTAAGTAACGTCACCTCAACAGTTAAATCATGGTTTGGTTTTTAGAGTTTTTGGAAAACCCTTATTAAAAATAAAGTATCAAGGAATAATGAAGTGGCAAAAACAATAAAATTTAATTTAATGCTTAATGGTGTACCTGTTCGTAATATCGAAGGGCTACAAGAGAATTTTTGCATAAATGAAGTCTTGGAAATTTATAATGATGGCTTACTGCTAAAATGGTTGAAAGTTAGAGGGTTTACTGAATATCTTGAAAAATTGGAGGAAATCCATGATTCCAAATCAGTGATCAAGGATCTAATTAAAATATTCAATGTCGTAAAATCTGATAAAGAAATAAAAGAAGCAATATATGCTTTAAATTTTTGGGAAAATCGAAAAGAAGTATTGGATGAATTGAATAGAAAAGAAAACAAGGTAAGGGATGTTGTAGAGGATTACCATAATGGCTATGAAAAATTAAAGTTAGAACTTATTGAACACAAATCTGATATGTCTTTCATAAAAACGGCTGTAAATGAAATCTGTAATAATTATCTTGAACTTTTTAAATTGGACTTTTTTGCATTTTTTCAACAATACAAAGATGAATTTCCTCTTGTAATTTATTCAGTATTAATGAAAGAAGAATTAAGAGATTTATTTTTGAATAATGAATTTTTGAAGAAAGATTTAACAAAGTTTGTACTGGCATCACAAACTGCATTTAATGAAAGATTCAAAGACTTCTATGATTGTTCTTCTGACTCTGTAGATGAAGTTAAAGCTGCAAAAGACTACTTTCATGAAAGCGTTGGTTTGAAAACGTTTTGTGGTCAAACTGATGGATACTGGAAAGATTTAGAAGTAAAGAACAAACAAGTAATTGTGTTATCAATTCCAACAAAAACATTTGTTAGAAATTTAGGTAAGCCAGATGAAGAATTATCCTCCGATGATATAAATGGTAACTTTCTTATCCTAAATGGCTTGGACTATAAATCAAACAATTTAACTGCAAATTTAGTTTATATGGAATTATAGCTAATGAATAATAATGTAGTGAACAAATTATCCTCATATATTGAGGCACTAAGACCTGTTATTTATATAGAATCATTTGATTTTAATGCGGTTGACAACATCATCTCAGAAGTAACTCATGAGCAAGCTATCTATGAGTACAATGAAGGTGGTGGTCATGTAGATTTTAAAACAAAGGAAACTAAATCACAGTACGCTTTAACTGAGTTTTTAACTCTTTTTAGCTCTACCGAAAAAATGAATGCTTTTGTTATTTTGAAAGATATTCATGAGTCATTAAAAGATCCTAAAGTGATCTCTCTTATTAAGGCTATTGCTCTCAAGAATATATATTCTGACGATTACTATGTAACAATTATCATTGTTTCAACAAAAGTAATCATACCTATTGAACTTGAAAAGTTTATTACATTGATCGATATTCCTTTACCGCGACAAAATGAAATATTTCAGATTATTAAAAAATTTGAAATAGACATGGAAATAGAGATTGATGAGCAATTGATTGATAGCTTGTCATTATCTTTGAAGGGGTTTAGTGAGTTTGAAGTGATTCAAATATTAAACTTAGCATATCAAAGCAGTGGAGCTATTGAAAATAAAGACCTTGATTTAATCATCAGTGAGAAAGAACAAATTATTAAAAAAACAGGTATGTTAGAAATACTTAATTTTAATGAGTCTATTAATGATATTGGTGGATTAGATAATTTAAAACAATGGTTGTCTAACAAATCTAAAGTTTTTACGCGATTAGATGAAGCTATGAAATTTGGGGTAGAGGCACCTAAAGGAGCTTTAATTGTAGGAATGCCTGGGTGTGGTAAAAGCCTCACAGCAAAGGCAACGGCTGACTTGTTTAATGTGCCCTTACTCAGATTAGATGTTGGAAAATTACTTGGTAAATATGTTGGCGAAAGTGAAGATAATATGCGAAGAGCTATAAATATTGCCGAAGCTGTTAGCCCATGTGTATTATGGATTGACGAGATTGAAAAAGCCTTTTCAGGTATTGGTGATGCAGGTGGGAATGAGGTCACAGCGAGGTTGTTTGGTTACTTTTTAACATGGATGCAAGAAAAAAGAAGTTCCGTATTTGTTGTTGCCACATCAAATGATATATCTCAGCTTCCCCCTGAGTTCTTAAGAAAGGGACGATTTGATGAAATATTTTTTGTTGATTTTCCAAACGATGAAGAAAGGCGTAAGATCATTGAATTGCACATAAAGAAGCGAGGGAAATGGGATAAAGATATAGACTCCATTAGGTTAATTAAAGAGACTAAAGGCTATAGTGGTGCTGATATTGAAGCTGTTATAAAAGATACTATTGAAAAAGCATTTATTCAGGATATGAAGTGCATAACTACTGAAAATATAATTTCAGAATTAAATGAAACAAAACCAATGTCTGTTTCTTTAAAAGACAAAATAGATCATTTAACAAAAACCTTAGATAAAATTGATGTTAAAAAAGCAAGTGCATAGTACCAAATTTATTGCTCTACTAATTGTAAGTTTTTTGGAATCTATTTATTATTTGAAGCCTTTAAAATTAAGGGCTATAGGCTAGTTTCTAACTTGAATTGTTTTTACTCTTATTGATATCCATCGAAAAAGGTAGCTAGTTTCCAACTTCTTTTGTTTTTAGGAAGCTTGTAAGTTATTGAAAAATATAGAAGCTGGGTTTCCATCTAGATCTGTCGTGATCATTTATGTTGGGGATCTGCAATTAAGTTGGTTAACGATTTAATTAAGATGGTTAACTTAGATAAGTTGGTTAATTTCCCATTAAAATAATTTAAAAGGCGAACCAGAAGTGGGTCGCCTTTTTATTTTCTATTATTCGTACCTTCTAACTAAAGTTGAAAGCCTGATATATGCACGATGAGTTTGAAGGGTATCGTCATTTAAGATAATTTCATCTAAACAGCTTCTTAGTTTTCTAGCAGGCTTAAATTTAGGTTCACCTATTAAGGTGTCTAAGAAGGTTAATATAGGGCTTGGGAATTTATTAATTAAACCACTATTAAATGTTTCGCGAACTAAGTATTCGTTTTCGTCTGTTTGTCTTAAGCTGTGTCTGATTAACGTAAAAGCTTCATCAAAGTAATCTTTCGTAGCTAAACATAGCAAACCTAAATGATTAACTGTATTGTCATTAATTTCTACTTGCTTTGGCCAAGTTTTGTGAAGAAATACTTTTACCCTATGTTCCCAATATTCGCTAAACTTCTCGCCAGAGCTTGTAAGGCCATCCTTTAATGAAGAAACAACATGAAAAAATGCCTCGGAAGGTAGGTGATTAAATGCAGTTGCTAATTCCGTGGGCTTATATTCAGTATAGTTTTGTAAAGCAGTATAAGTTAGGAACCTTGCATATTGTTCTTTGTGAGAATCTAATTTTTCGAAATGTGATGCAGTTTCCAATAAATCGGCCTTCAATTGCAGTAATAAGCCTTTGTGCAATCGAGGAGACCAAAGATAGCTACGCCAGCTCATGTTTGCTAATTCTTCATTTTCCCACTCAAACCACGGCAAAACGTTTTTATTGGTCCATTCAGGATCTACTCGAAATAGAGATAGTACATTGGAAGCTACTACAACTTTTCCATAATAAAGTTCAGTGGTATCAGAACCACAAATTTTATTTAGGCGTTTTTTGAACTCTGGTATTAGCCCATCATTATCAGTTGGCTTTTGACGATACCACCAGTTAAATAATGATTCAGTCACAATACCTACGGGGTGATTGATAGCACCATTTAATGGGTCGTTTATTTCTTCTAAATTGATTTGGTATGGCAGACCCAATAATATATCAAGGAATTGAAAGTATTCATGGTCGTTGATTTTATCTTGCTTAGTTTTATTTTTAAGCCAACGAGCTAAATTCCATGAGATATCGATTACTTCAATACGATTTAGGTTAAAAATAGTATTAGATAACTTCTCCCATGCATTATTAGATAGTTTTTCATCTTCAGTCCATACTTGTAATGCTTCTCGCCACCGCTCTGCTATCCAGACTTTTTCTTCAATAAGTATTAGGAGTGCCTTAGAAGAGTTCTCAAAATCATCTTTACATCGAAGCGACCAATCATCTTCATCCCAACGATCGTGGTTTGGTTTATCTTTTAACCATTTTACCAAGTCAATTAAATCGGAAGGACTTGTGGTTGATGTTCTTAAATCTTCACCATCCCCCATCCAAAAAGGAAAATCATCTTTTTCATCAGGACTTGGTTTCCATTGTGGATGTTTTACCGTAATAGACTGGTATAACTGTGTGGTGTTTTTGTCAAACTCAACATGTTTTAATTTTTCTAATCGTAGCCAAATTTCTCTCTCACAAATTCGTTCAAACTCCTCATCAGATAGTGCTTCCTTAAACCATTCACGAAGTGGTCCTTTTGTTATATTACTCAGTAACCGTTTACTTTCTCTTTCTCTTCCATCCAACGTTTTAAATAGAGTTGGTAGAAGTTGAAAAATTTCTCGCTGTGTTACTACATTCCAAAGCCAGCGACTATTATTTTCTTCAAGCCATGTATTTATTAAAGATATTGGAATGGTTTCTACTTCTGATGCAGCAAAAAAAACGAGTCTTTTAAAAATAGGGTAAGGTGTTTTCCACCACTGTATAATCATACTATTAGCAGATTCAGAGCATAACTTATTTAGTGATAACCATGAATCTCTGACTAGATCAATTAATGCAGTCCAATCGTTATAATCTTTATTTTGGGGGTGCACTTTTATTGACGGATGATGAATGTAAGAATAATCATGAAACTCTTCAACATCACCTAAATCAGACATTATCTCCATAGTTTCTTTTAATAATGCGTTAAACTCTGGAAGTAATAGTGCAATGTCGTTTTGCCATTGAGGAAGTTCGTTTAGTCGCTCTATTGCTGAATGAATATGCGAGTTTGAAAGAACTATATCCCAGTCTATTATACTCTTGAGTCCCGTTTTTTGTTCATTAGCTCGAAAGGTGTAAGGTTTTTTGAATTGAATTTTTGGTGAGAGTATCTCTCTTATATCTTTTTTTAAAGCCGTTGTAATTCCATTATATTTGTATGTATCCGACCAAGAGTAGAGATTTCTTGTATATGATGATTGTTCACAATAACCAGCTAACACTAATGACCAAATTACTAACATATCATTAGAAACAGTAGCATCAGGACTTAATGCCTTTAATTTTTCAAAGTAAATACTATCTTTATTCGACTGTCTCTTTTTTTGCTCTTCTATTTCATGATTTATTTTCCACTGAAATTTACTATTGAGTATTCCACCTTGCTTCAAAATAAAAAGTACTAAATCTGGGTTATTTAAATGGCGTGCTAGCCAATCCCCCAAATTTTTCATAACATCATCCCATTCAGTTTCTACAAAGGGGTGTCTCGATAAAGCCATAGAGGGGGAAAGAGAGCTTTTAGCAGGACGATTGAACAGGTTAAACTTTATTTCATCTTCAAAAGTATTATCAAAAATCCCGAACCGCGATAAGTCTTCTTTTTTTAGTTCTATAGTGGATAGCACTTTTAACCAGGTTAGAGGGGGGGCAGGGTTTAGTTTTGAAAACCTCTTTGCGGGAATACCTGTTGGATCACTTAAAGCCCAAGCTAACTTTTTAGCATAGTCATTGTGTAAATCTGAACTATTAGGGTTAGTAAAGGCTGTTGTTACGACTATTTGTTCTTTTCCACTTAAACCATCTCTATAGGTTTCAGACCATTTAGCTAAAGTTTCATGCAAGTAATAATGATTTTGATGATTTTTGTATAGAATTGGGGTGACATTTTTAGCTAACCATTGCTGTTCTTCTTTTTCAAATTCTCCGCTCTTAAAATTACCAAAAGCGAACATTTCAGGAGGGGACTCTCCTAATAACCTATCTGCTGCTAAAGCATCCATCATGTATCTGAGTACTGGATCATTCAAACTGTAGCCTACAAAACAAACGGTGTAACTTCTAAAAAGCTCGCTAACGAATCGTGCCGCCCAACGTTCTGTCAGATATGCTAATCCAAAATCTCCACTTGAAATAACTAAGTGATCTAATTCCGGCCCTTTAGCAATCTTTGGCAATAAGCCGTGTAAATATATGAGGCCATCCCACCTGTTTTTTGGGACTGGAAGAAGGGGAGCTTTAAAGTGTTTTATGTCTAACTTTTCATCAATAACTACTTTTTCAAAAATTCTGTCAAAATTTGTTGTTATTAGTCGGGTTTTATTTTCAGAAGTTTTGGCAAGTTGCAGTAATGCTTGATGAGTTCTAGTTGCTTTTCGGGGGGAATAGTCTGGTTTTAACAACTGAGCCATTTTTTCTCTGACTTCTCTTCGCCATTCATTAGTCTTGTAGGTCGCTTCAAGTAAAGAAACAGCAGTGTCAAATTGGTCGGATTTTAAAGCTTGCTTCTGAACAGGGTCAGGGATGATTCCTACCGCTTCATATAATTTCCAAACTAAGCCCCCAAAATCTGGCAGCTTTGCAGGGCGAGAAATACCAGCACCACAGAAAAAAACTACGCGGCCTTCTTCATGTGATTGTAGTAATTTTTCTGGTACATCAGGTCCATTTTTAACAAATTGCATTGTATTTGATATCCATATTTCAGTACTGAAGCTATATAAGTGAAGTATCTAAACCAGCAAGTTTTAGTCTGGCAGTGAGATTACGCATTTTACTGAATTCAGTACCGAAGCTATTTTTTAACCCTACACCCTCACAAAACTCTTTAGCGGTAATGCTTTTGAGATCATCAGCATATTTAATCATTTGCAAGTGAAGTTCAGCCGTATATTGATTACGAGGGGCTTCATCGAGTGCTAGTTTAATATTTTCAAATATCTCTAGGTGATTCATAATTTAGCCAATATATATATAATTTATATTATTTAGCTAAATTATATAAATTAGCTAAGCGTGTCAAGAGCAATCTTTCTTAGAATGCTTTTCTCACTTTCTTATTCTTATATAACTCAAGTGAATATATAAAAGTGTAAATATATAATTTTAGTTATATTAATTACTCTTATATGTAGCTGAAAAATTTCAAATTACTTATTCCTACTAATAAAATGGCAACATCATGTTATTTATTTTTACTGATAATATCTATAAAAAACAATAATTTAACTTAAATTATCTGAGTGGATTTTTATTGTTTAAAGTGCTATTCCTAAAAAAGAAATGAATTTTAGGATCAACAATGAGAATCAAATTAAATAAAGCAACATCAATCATAGAGGCTTGGCTTAGTAAACTAGCAAAGGGTGAGTATGACCCGCTGATCAAAGTTTGGTCAGGCCCCAAAATTACCCGTAGGCACTTTTTCGCTGGTATCAAAAGTAACCGAAATCATCATTTTTTAAGTGATGGCGAAAAGCGCTTGGGACTTGTAAGAGAAGCTCTCCCGCAAACCATTGACTATTTTGAACAATATCGCTGCTAATGATGCTTAGGTCTTTAAAAAAATTCAGACATATAGAAACTGAAGTCGCCAGTATTAAAAAGCAGAAAATGCCATTAATGGAAATCTTTATTTCTCAGTTTTTAAATGCTGTTAATGTTTTGGTTAAAAAAGGTATTAGGAGTGACTATGTACGTGAGCAAAACAATGGTACTTACTTAAAAGGCAAGTTGCTTCATAGTCAGCAGTTGAAACACAACTTCATTAATAAGCACAAATTTTATGTTGAGTATGATGAATACCTTAAAGATAGACCTGCTAATAGGGTTATTCATTCAGCGCTTCATGTGATTACTGGCTATACCAAGGTAAACCGAAGTAAAAAACTAGCGCAAGAGTTGTTGTTTGCCTTTAGTGATATACCACTGAGTAATAATCATAAGAATGATTTTTCTACTATTAAACTTGGCCGAGGCATGCAGCATTATGATGCGCCTATTAGCTGGTCAAGGTTAATTCTGGAAGGTTTTTCACCACAATCAATGCTTGGAAGCCACAACGCCTATTCACTTTTATTTCCAATGGAAGCCGTGTTTGAAAGCTTTGTTGCCAAGTATCTAAAAAAACACCTGCCATCGTCATTGAAAGTGTCATCTCAAGTTCAGTCTAAATCGTTAGTCAGTTATGGCGATAAAAACTATTTTCGTTTAAAGCCTGACCTTTATATTACTGAGCTAAATACAGCACATACTGTTTTAGATACCAAATGGAAGTTAATAGATCAGAAAAAATCAGCAGGAAAAGATAAATTCGGCTTATCTCAAAGTGATTTTTATCAGATGCTTGGCTATGGGCACAAATATTTGGAAGCTGATGGCAACTTAGTGCTGATTTACCCCAAAAGCGATAGCTTTGAAAAGCCTTTTGAGCATAGTTTTAATTATGATGACGAGAGTAAGTTAAAGCTTTGGGTAGTGCCTTTTGATGTAAGCGCAAATCGCAATGATAATTACGGTGAACGAATTGACTTAGCTTGTTTGGATGTAATTGAAGATTAGTAAATTACTAATAGAAACCTTTATAGTTAAGGGTAATATAAATTACATAAAGGTTTGATCATTTACTTTTTGTATTCTTGGTGTTTGTGTAGCTAATTGATAGTAAACGTTATTTTGTTTTTATTGTTGTTGGTATAACTAATGCAATTAATTAAGTAGATTTTATATAGAGAAGTATATTTTGGAAAATAAAGAATTAATAAGCTCAGTTAAAGGAATAGTGTCGCGTCTTAACTCGTTTGGACAGCGAAAAGAAGATGTGCGGAATTTATTCGTAATGCTTTTCTTACTTAGATGGATGCGGGATGAGATTTCTAATTATGCTGAATATAGAGATGATGGCGAGACTCGTAAACTAGCTGATAAATTAAATCAGTTATTTTCATCTAACTTAAATATTAGAGATATTGATACCCATATCGATGAAGTATTAGACAGGTTAAAATACTCAATCGATATTAGTGCACTTAAGGGACTTAATTTCACATCTAGCGGTCACTTATTAAGAGACAAAAGAGTAACAATGGAAGCTCTTGTTTGGCTAAATGATTGGGGACAGCTCAGATTAGAGAGTAGAAAAGACGTTTCTTCTTTATTTGAAATAATTTTACAAGAAACGAAGACACCGCAGTTATCACAATTTTATTCTAGTAAGTTGCTTTCTCAGCTTGTAGTGGCCTTTGCACGACCAAGAAGTGGTGAAACTATTCTTGATCCATGTGTTGGTGAAGGAGGATTTTTACTTGAGGCACACCGCGCTATCGAAGCTTCAGATACAGATTTTTTATCACAAACGCCATATTTTGGGTTTGATGTCTCTGGGGACGCGTTACTAATAGCTACTGTCAGATTCTTTTTGTCTGGAGCATTTAACTTTCAATTAAGCAAAAGAAGTGGATTATATGACCATCATAACGAAAGGGATACGAATAAGTTTGATGTTGTTATAGCACAACCACCAGCAGGTGTGAAAAGGGAAGAGTATCGCCATCTAGCATATGAACGGAACTTTCCTGTTATAACTAAAGATGTTGGAGGGATGTTCATTCAGCAAGCTCTTTTTTCTCTAAAAGAAAATGGTCGAGCAATTGTTGCATTGCCTGCCCATTCCCCTCAATTTACGATGCTGTTTTAAAAGGTAAATTCTCAGAATGCTTATTTTATAGATCATCATGTACTCATCAGCCAATTAAACATTTTGTTTTTATTCTAAGTCTGTTTGATTCTTGGAGTGAATTTAAACAAATGATAACCGCTGAAGATAACGAGAGAGCAAAGGAACAATCGAAAGAGAAATTTTCACATAGTGCTATAAATTGGGATGAAGGATTAAGGCTAGTCTCTGAGGGAGCTAGTTTAAGATCCGCTGCTAAGATAATTGATACAACAGTTAGTACATTAAAAATTAAAGCACAACAAAACAACCTAGCTGTTGATACAAGACCGTCAAAGATCACTGAACTGGTCGAGAGAGCTATTTGGCGTAAGCTAGTTTTAGGTAAAAAAACTCAGGATATTGCTAAGGAGTTTAACGTTTCTACTGGAGCTATTGAGAAGATATTAACTAAGCATTTGTGGTTACCAGAATTGAGAAGGCGTATTCGCTACTATGGCAAATTGAAACATCATGAAGCTCAAATATCGCGTTATGTAAATTTTCGCCCAAATGCTACTCGAAATGAGATCAGAACAAATGTCAGACCCAGCTACTATTGGTTATATAAACATGAGCAAAAACTGCTTTATCAACTACTCCCTGAACGTGTAAAAGCTATATATTGGCCTAGAAAGTAGCAAAAATAATTCCCTTATTTTTCAGGTGGTTAAAATGTCTAAAATTTAAATGCTATCAGTCTCGATTTTGCTCGATAAAATATTTATAAAAATCAGAGTGTTAATTTTTACAATGTCTATTTTTCTAATACTTAATGACATTTAGAAAATTAGTCTTTAAATAAAAGGGCGAACCAGAAATGGTTCGCCCTTCTAGTAACTGTAATGATCACTTTGTGGTATTTGCTGTCATGTCTTAATCGTGCGCATTGCTGACGTTAGCTACTGGTTATTCTTTAGGGCAAGTGATAGCCATAAGCTGACATCAGCTTTTAGTAAATAACGACAACGTGTGAGCTTATAGCTGTCGTTACAGTTTGGATCGTTATTAGTTGTATCGATGCTATTCTTAACTCTATTAGAGTAGCTTTATTATTAATAACTTAAGCTATACTTAAAAAATGCATTTATTTAAGTGGCTATCAATTGTATAACAAAATAAAAATACAACTTTCCTTACTTTTCGTGATGATACTATTTTCTTCAGAGACATTTTCTTTTGATGGAAGACCGTCTATTCGCTTTAAGCACCTTACGATTGAAGATGGGTTACCTCAAAACTCTGTGCACACTATGATGCAAGATAGTATCGGGTTCTTATGGTTTGGTACACGAGATGGTCTGGTTAGATATGATGGTTATAATTTAAAAACCTTTAAACATGAGGCTAATAATGCTGATTCACTTTCCGATAATTACATATTAATTATTGTTGAGAGCAGTCTAGGCAACCTGTGGATTGGAACCAAAGATGGCGGCCTCAATCATTTTAATACTCAAAACGAAAAGTTCTCTCGTTACCTCCATCAAGCCGATGACTCGAATAGTATAAGTAATAACACTGTCGATAGCATTGTAGAAGATAGTCAAGGAAATCTGTGGATAGGAACACGTGGTGGCGGTCTCAATCATTTTAATACGAAAACTAAACAGTTTTCTCATTATCGTCATCAACCTGATGAGTCGAATAGTTTAAGTCATGACACCGTTAAAATAATTATTGAAGATAATCAACGTAACTTGTGGATAGGAACAAGTGGTGGCGGTCTCAATCATTTTAATACGAAAACTAAACAGTTTTCTCAATATCGTCATCAAGCCGAAGTGTCGAACAGTTTAAGTCATGACTATGTCAGGAGCATTTTGGAAGACAGTCGAGGAGATCTTTGGATAGGAACTGAAGGTGGCGGGCTAAACCATTTAAACACCAGAAACAGTAAGTTTATTCAATATCGTCATCAAGCTGAAGTGCCGAACAGTTTAAGTCATGACTATGTCATGAGCATTATGGAAGACAGCCGAAACAATCTTTGGATTGGAACAAGAGGAGGTGGACTTAATTATTTCGAGATAAAAAAAAGTGAGTTCACTCACTACCGACATCAGGTAGGGGAACCCAACAGTTTAAGTGATGATTCTATTTTTAGTATCATGAAAGACAATCAAGGTAACCTATGGATTGGAACAAGAGGAGGTGGAACCAGTCATTTCAATAAAAAAAGTGGTCAGTTTGGGCATCACGAACGTCATGTTGATAAAGTTAATAGTCTAAGTCATAACTCTGTATGGGCCTTTATGGAGGACAATGTAGGTAAACTCTGGATTGGAACAAATGACGGGCTTAATAGTTTGGATAAAAAAAGTAAGATATTTACTCATTATCGTCATCAAGCCAGTGATAAAAATAGTTTAAGCTATAAAGGAATCTCCGATATTGATAAAGATGGCAAAGGGGGAATTTGGCTTGGTGTTTATGGAGGTGGTCTAAATCATTTCAATCCGAAAACTAAGCAGTTTGTCCACTATCGACATCAAGAGAATGTTCCAATTAGTTTAAGTCACGACACTGTATGGAGTATTATGATGGATAAACATAGCAACCTTTGGGTGGGTACAAGCAATGGCCTCAATCATTTTAATACAACAAACAAGTTTTTTACCCGGTATGTTCATAATAATAATGATTCCAACAGTTTAAGTGATAACTCTATAGAAAGTATTATTGAAGATAGTCAAGGCAACCTGTGGATAGGGACAGGAGGAGGCGGTCTCAATTATTTTGATGTAAAAAGTGGGCTATTTACTAATTATCGTCATCAAACCAACAACCCCAACAGTATAAGCCATGATACTGTTTATAGCATTGTAGAAAGTAGCCCAGGCGTGCTTTTGGTTGGAACAAGGAATGGACTTAATCTATTTAATACTAAGACTATAGATTTTAAACATTACACAACAAAAGATGGTTTACCAAATAACGTCATTTATAGTATAGAAGTCGATAATCAAGGAGATGTTTGGCTAAGTACTAATCAAGGTTTATCACGTTTTAACCCGAACACTCAAAAATTTAAGAATTATGATGTGGGTGATGGTTTGCAAAGCAACGAATTTAACCCAGGATCTTCTTTTAAAAGTAAAAATGGTGAATTATTTTTTGGCGGCATCAATGGTTTTAATCGTTTTTACCCTGAAAATATTACCGATGATAAACAAGTACCCGTTGTGCTGATAACTGATATATTGTTATTAAATGAATCGGTGCCAATAACATCAAACCACAACCCAATCTTAGAACAAAACACGGAGACTAAATCATTAATCTCCACGTCATCCATTAATGCAGACGATGAGGTGGCAGGTTTTAGTCTCAATAAAGCAATTCACGAAACCAAAGCGATAACATTAACCTATAAAGATAATATTATTTCCTTTGAGTTTGCAGCATTACACTTTTCTAATCCGAAAAAAAATCAATTTGCTTATCAGTTAGCTGGTTGGGATAAATACTGGGTAACTACCGACTACAAAAATCGTAGGGCAACGTATACCAACCTGCCTGACGGCGATTATATATTTAAAGTAAAAGCGAGCAACGCAGATGGTTATTGGAATGAAACAGGCACATCACTAAACATTACCATCTTACCTCCGCCATGGAAAGCGTGGTGGGCGTACACTTTATATGGTTTGTTTTTACTGGGTTTAATATATGCGTTTATTCACTCACAAAGAAAGAAAGTGATTTTTGAACGAAATGTTAATGCACAACTAGAGCATAAAGTGACAGAGCGTACATCAGAGCTTAAAGCTAAAAATCAGAAAATCGAATCTCAAAAACATGAGGTTGAAGAAAAGAATAAAGAAATACTCGAAACCCAAAAACAACTTATTCAATCAAGTAAAATGGCGTCTATAGGTACTATGACCGCAGGTGTTGCTCACGAAATTAATAACCCCACTAACTTTGTTCACGCTGCTGTTTATATGATGAATGATGAAGTTAGTGAAATAAAAGCTTTCTTAAAACAGTTAGCGGGTGGGGATAATGCTGAGCCTGAAGTATTGCAGTCTTTTGATGATAAGTTTACAAAATTAGTCGAGCTGACCAAAACAGCTACCGAAGGCACTACGCGTATTAAAACTATTGTGGAAGACTTACGTACCTTTGCTCGAATTGATGATGCCAAACAAGCGCTAGTACAGGTGTCAGATTTGATAAATTCAACGGTGCATTTAGTTAGAACTCAATATGATTCAGCGCTCATAGAGACAAAGCTTGACTATGATCCATTAATTACGTGCTTCCCATCGAAACTCAATCAAGTGTTTATGAATATTATCATCAATGCGTGTCAGGCAATTGAAAGTAAGAAAGCTTCCATCAGTAAAGTTGAAGGTAAAGTCCAAATCAAAACAGAACAACATGACAAGCGACTCATCATAACCTTTGAAGACAATGGTTGTGGTATGACAGAGCAAACGCTTAATCGTATTTTTGAACCATTCTATACCACCAAAGATGTTGGTAGTGGTACGGGGCTAGGTATGGCGATTACTTTTGGTATTATCGATGAGCATGGCGGCAGTATTGATGTCGAATCAGTTGTTGATAAAGGAACAAAAATAACAATAGGATTTGATGTATAAAGTTTCAAATATTTTATCAATTGTCCCTAGATAAGCCGAGGCTAACGTCCGCTCTACGCCCTGAGACCTTTAACAAGCTTTTTCTTTAAAAAGTAATGGGGAATTCCTATCGCTCAATGCTTTTAAATACTTGGCTTCATTGTATGGCTCTTTAGTTTTCCAACAACGATATATGAT
>Ga0209184_1000127_pt1 | contig 99974 bp, 86 predicted proteins | sample EN8Hudsemesocosm_2_FD_184627 | JGI IMG/M metagenome (GOLD analysis project Ga0209184, IMG submission 184627) | Methane-oxidizing microbial communities from mesocosms in the Hudson Canyon - EN8C Hudson Canyon (SPAdes) (version 2) | ecosystem: Environmental > Aquatic > Marine > Cold seeps | place... | reverse complement strand
TGTGCCCGCTAACCCTTGCCACTTTCGGAATATCCCACGTCTCTCCTTGATAACCATTTTTTTCAAATAACCAACTAATACCCTCGTGACGCAAATCATGAAATTTTAGATTTTCTTCACGCTCCTTTTTTTCATATCCAGCCTTAGCTCGTAAACGAGAAAAGTTTGTACTAATCGATTTAGAATTATAGGGGAATATTCGTCCATCGGGGCTTATTCTAGACATCGAATCTATTACAGCAAAAGCTTCATCAGGAATCGAAACCACGACATCATTTCCTTTCTTATTTCTTGGATCCTTCATATCTCTAACAATTATTTCTTTGTTTTCTCTATCCAGATCATCCCATTTAATCCTGCAAATCTCATCTAAACGACGCGTCGAAAACATTGCAAAAACAATAATCTTATCCATCTGAGCAAAGTTATTCCTTTGAAAATATTTACTTTTACGGTAAGAATTGGCCAAACTAACAATTGCTGTAATCTCATCCTCTTCAGGCCGCCTAGCTCTATGAGCAGACTTCCCAATGTGACCATGCTTTTTTAGCCAAATTTTCGCTACTTGAAACTCTTCATCATCCAGATCTATATTCATTAACGGCTGCGCTCCAGCATAAATTTCCTTTAAATAGCTAAACTCGCTAGAAACTGTCTGGGGCTTTACGTCATCTTCACTTATTCTCTTCTTACAGTGGGCTATCACATCAGAAGCTTTTAAATAAAAAGCTGGGATATTTGCTATATCATGTTTCTGTATAAGCTTTAGAGTACTATCTTTAGAGCGCCCCCAATTAACTACTGGCTTAACTTCCTTGATATAAAGGTCAATCAATTCCGAGACGGTAAACTTAACCCCTTTCTTTTCTGATTTATAATTATTAACACCAGTAGCATTTAATTCAGCCTCAACTTTAGTTGCCCACTCTTTGGCTTCAACTTTAGTCCTGAATGTTTTTGTTTCTTTAAAAACAATCTGACCTTTCACCTTCTTACGAATCTGCGCTCTATAAGAAACACTGCGTCCTTTACCTGCTCGCTTTATAATACTAGCCATATCATCACCAAAATCTGATAAAATTGATTTAAATCTAAATAAAGTGCTACAAAAGAATGTAATACTAATTCTGGTAGCAACTTTGTAGCACCAAGAACCTTAAAATAGCACCAAACGGTACCAAATAACAGGAAATAGTTTTTTGAAAAAAGACCTAGAAGCCATATATAGCGCGAAATTAATGCATAAACAAACAAACACAATTAATAGAAAATTTTCAGTAGCACCGATGATGGAGTGGACGGATCGACATTATCGATACTTTGCTCGTTTAATTAGTCAACACACCCTGCTCTATTCAGAAATGGTGACCAGTGGCGCGCTGATTCATGGCGACAAGCAACGGCATTTACAATACAACGTTGAGGAACAGCCTGTTGCACTGCAACTTGGCGGCAGCAATGCGAAAGAACTTGCTTTATGTTGCAAGATGGCTGAAGACTACGGTTACAATGAAGTAAATCTAAATGTAGGCTGCCCAAGTGATCGTGTTCAAAACAACATGATTGGTGCTTGTTTAATGGGTCATGCCAGCCTTGTTAATGAATGTTTAAGTGAAATGTCAGCGGCTACTTCACTTCCCGTTACGGTTAAGCACCGCATTGGTATTGACGAGTTAGATAGCCCTGAATTTTTATTTGGATTTGTAGATGAAGTTAAAAAGTCTGGCTGTTCCACTTTCATCGTTCATGCAAGAAAAGCAATCCTCCAAGGCTTAAGCCCTAAAGAAAATAGAGATATCCCCCCATTAATCTATGATCGTGTATATGATTTAAAAACAAATTTTCCTGACCTCGAAGTAATTATTAATGGTGGTATTAAAACGCTTGATGAAATTCAAACACACCTTGAGCATGTTGATGGTGTAATGGTTGGCCGAGAAGCCTATCAAAACCCTTGGTTGCTTTCACATATCGACAAAGAAGTATTCAAAGACACTGAAACTGTAAGTCAAACTCGACATGATATTGTTCGCTTGATGCTTCCCTATATAGAAGACCAATTGAATAAAGGCCAGAGACTTAATTATATTACCCGTCACATATTAGGCATATTTCATGGCCAAGCTGGCGGCAAGAGATTCCGTCGCTTTATCAGTGAAAACGCTCATAAGCCTGGTGCAAACGTTAGCGTTGTTGAATCAGCACTTGAACTGGTTCCCGAAACTTTATAAAAAACTGTAAATTTGATTACTTTATAGACAAGCAATTGATTTATATGCTTGCGTTTCATAAACGTTTCCTAGAATCTAGAGACATAAAGTTTAAGATCGTATTGTCGGCTTAACCACACGCCGTTAAGCATTAAATAAATCAATTCAAATAAGAAGTTTGATATGACAAATAAACTAGAACAATTAAAAACTATGACCACCGTCGTTGCAGATACAGGTGATTTTGAAGCCATTAAGCAATGGCAACCGGAAGACGCGACAACTAACCCTTCTCTATTGCTAAAAGCAGCCTCGATGGATCAGTACCAACCTATGCTAGCTCAAGCAATTGATTACGGTAAAAAACAGGCAGACGATGAAGCCACTCGACTTTCAAAAGCTTCTGATTATTTAGCGGTAGCGATCGGTAAGGAAATTCTTAAATATGTTCCTGGCCGTGTTTCGACTGAAGTCGATGCACGCTTATCATTTAATACGCAAGCCACTGTCGATAAAGCAAGACAACTCATTGAACTATACGCCGAATTAGGCATACCAAAAGATAGAGTGCTTATCAAGATTGCTTCGACTTGGGAAGGTATTCAAGCCGCTAAACAACTTGAGTTATTAGGCATACAGTGTAACTTAACTTTGCTTTTTAGTTTTACGCAAGCTGTTGCTGCAGCTGAAGCTGGTGCTTTCTTAATCTCACCTTTCGTCGGTCGAATTTTAGATTGGTATAAAGCTAGCACAGGTAAAACTGACTATAGCTCAGCAGAAGATCCGGGAGTAGTTTCTGTTTCTAAAATCTACAATTTCTATAAGCAATCTGGATACAAAACTGTTGTCATGGGCGCCAGCTTCCGTAACACGGGTGAAATTGAACAGCTTGCTGGCTGTGATAGATTAACAATTAGCCCAGATTTGCTCGCAAAACTTGCTGAAGATAAAGGCACACTTACACAGCAACTATTGCCCGCAGCAAGCTCACAAACTCCTGAAGCAAGTATGACTGAACAGCGTTTTCGTTGGGAATTCAACGAAGACGCCATGGCCACTGAAAAATTGGCTGAAGGCATCAGAAAATTTGCTGTTGACCAACAAGCACTTGAAACACTTTTGAAGGAGCATACCGCTTGATAAAACGCATTCTGTCTTTTTTTGAAGATGTGTCTAAGCAAGACAGCCAAAGCTCAAACTCGCATAGCATTGTGCTTGCGAGTTTAGCTTTGTTGATTGAAGTTGCTAAGTCTGACCATGACATTAGCCCTACAGAACTTGAAGAAATTGTTAAATTGGCCATTAAGACTTTTGGCATATCACAATCAGAACAAGCAACTTTAATTTCCCAAGCTAAAGAAGCTGCCAATAATTCCACTTCTCTGTATGAATATACATCAGTCGTAAACGAACATTATTCTGAAAAACAAAAATTTCAGTTAATCCTAGCTATGTGGCGAGTTGCTTATGCCGACAACAGAATTGATCGCTATGAAGAACACTTAATTCGTAAAATCGCTGATCTGATTTATGTGCCGCATGTTCAATTTATTGAAGCGAAACTCAATGCTTCTGAAATGCAAAAAAACTAACTGACCATACAAGCTTGATGAGTTAATCTCAATTCAATCAATGCATCTTAAGTTTTAATGTAAGGGCTGATAACATGATTATTGTTGGTCACAGGGGCGCTCGAAATGAAGCGCCTGAAAATACCGTTGAAGGCTTTGTACATGCTCAGCAGAATGGCTGCCAACATTTTGAATTAGATATTCAATTATCAGCAGACCATGAGTTAGTGGTATTTCATGATTCAAGCCTAAAAAGAACAACAGGTCAACGAGGCAAGCTTGGTAACTTTCCTTATCGTTATCTTAAAACTTTAGATGCCAGTCTTAGTATGCCCAACTGGCACATGCAATGCCCAATACCGAGCTTACAAGCAGTCGTTAACGCAGCACCTCATACATCACACTGGCAGTTTGAAGTTAAGAGCGATAGCCGACATAATCTCAAAATACTTACTCAGCAACTATACCTCTTCATTATTGATAACCGTTTAAAAGACACTATCACGGTGACGTCCTCTAACCGCTGGTTTCTTAAACAGATGGCCGCTTTACACCCTGACATAGCAACAGGTTATGTCGCTGAGCTGCCCTTTATTGACTCTGTAAAAATCGCTCAGAACCTACACTGCAAATTGCTCGCAATTAGTGTCTCGATCGCGAGTCAAAATAACATTGAACGTGCAAAAAAAGCGGGCCTTAATGTTTCCTGCTGGACAGTAAACGATTTAGAAAAAATGCGTGAGTTAAAAGCACTAGGGGTTGATAGTATTATTACTGATGTACCAAGCTTAGCCATCAAAACCTTTTATTAGCCCGCTGACACTGCTTTTAATAGATGAACAAGTTATGAAAATAACTAACATCATAAAAGCCATTCGCTAGCCATTCCAAATTTTAGCTTATACGCTTCTTTTCTCGCCTGTGCTAATCGTAATACTTTTGCTTTTGACGCGTCTGTTGAAGCATTCCAGTGTCGTATTTCTTCCAAGCTTCGAAAGCATCCAAGACAAACATCTTGTTCATTTAAACAGCAATTTCTTACACAGGGTGAAATAATGTTATTCATCGTTTTATCCGAGCTTATATACTCTCAAGCTTAGTACAACAAGACAAACTATTACAGTGAAACCCACTCCATTGATCTTGGTTTAAGCTACAAGTCCATAAAATGGGCAAAAGTCCAAGCATACTTTCAACGGGTAACTTTCAAGATTGTAAAACCTCATCTAATCTTAAGTGATGAGTACATTAAGTAAATCAAGAAGAGATTTATTATGACCTGTTACGTAGACCCAAATTCCGAACAATTTCTAGCATTCAAAGATCTTCCTAGAGATACGCCTATAATGATGCTAAACCTGCTTCAATTTAAAACATGCGCAAGTTACGCTGATGGTATTCCTGCTACAGGTATTGAGGCCTACCGCCGTTATGGTGATGCAACCGCATTAATTTTTTCAAGAGTGGGTGGTAGTATTATTTGGAGAGGCCGACCAGAAAGTATCCTGATTGGCCCTCAAGAAGAGCATTGGGATACTGCATTTATCGCTCGCTACCCTAGCGCTGCCGCATTTTTGGAGATGGTGACAGACCCTGAATACCAAGCCTCGGTATATCACCGCCAGGCTGCCGTTGAGACTAGTCGCTTAATACGGTTTGGAGATATGAGTGGAAGTGCCGCCTTCGCTTAACTTACCAATTAATCTAGGATCGCTTTTTTCGGATAAGACAGGAGGAGTAGATAATGACAATTAACGTAAAAACCTACTGCCTACTACTCGCGTTTCTATATTCATCCTATGTATTAGCGGGTAATTTATATAAATGGGTCGATGAAAATGGCAACATTCATTATGGGGATGAGCGACCAACTGAGAACTCGCATCAAGTAGAAGAAGTTGAACTTCAGCCTTTAAATAGCTTTGATAATCCACTACCTACACGTATTGAAACACCGAACACCAAAGAACTTAAAGTAATTAATGAATTTACCTCTAAAGCGCTGAAAAAAACAATTGCAAAACACTATCCTACAGATTGCTTTGGGCCCTCTCCTTTAGCGAATGATACGCCACTGAATAGAGAAAAAATAACTAAAGCGCAGCATAAGTCATTGAGTTTATTGATACGAGAAATGTCGGGATCATGGTATGGCAATGCCCTATACTTTAACTGCAAAGGGCAAATAAAAGACCCCGTCATTGAAAAAATACATTATTCCGCTTCAGCAGAAATTAGATTAAAACGTTCCAAAGATTTAATCATTAATTTTGAAATGTATTCTTCTAAAAAAAGAGTGACGACACATGAAGATATCGAGTTATTTTTATCAGAAGAACACATAGCTTTTTCAGACTACCAGTCAGATGAAACAGTATTATTAAATGAGTCTACTCACCACATCGAACTCTGGGTAGAGAACTTCCCTACTGCAGGCGTAAGAAATGAGTTGGTTAGAATTTTTGAGATTCAGAACAAAAAGTTCACAATTAAGCAGTTTCAGTATGTCAACGGAGCTTTAGCCAGCGTAATGCAATGGAATTTAGTAAAATAAAACAATCTTAACTAATCAAAAGATCCAGCAGATCCCGGTACTCACCTTCAATCACAACACTTTTACCTTTTTTATTATCAAAAAGCACATAGGTTCCATCTGTATCGGCGATTACATCCCCAGTTGTGGCTAAAGAGATTACTTGGTGAATAATAAAACTTTTATTACCGACTCGAGTTAGGCCTGTTGTTATTTCTAACTCTTCATGAATCAAAGCAGCACGACGATAGTTAATATTGATATTCACCACGACCATGCCGAGTGTTTCCCCTGTAATTTGCTTTATAACACCCTTTTCAGCAAAAAATCTCCACCGCGCTTCTTCAAGAAACTCTAAGTAACGCGCGTTATTAACGTGGCCATATACATCTAGATGATAACCTCTAACACTTAGCGTTGTAGAATGAGCCATAAGTACTTCCTAATAATGATTACAGTTATGTGAACGAGCTCATAATGCCTGTTTTATAAAAATTATCCAGTTCTACGGAGTAAGGTAGCATTTTGTCAGTGAAACCATTCTTTAAAAGCCAATCATTACTGTAATAGGTATCAGTATATCGCTCACCAGAATCACAAATCATTGAAACTACACTTCCCTTAAGGCCTTTAGCCTGCATTTCGTGAATTTTAAGAAAAGCAGCATATAAATTGGTACCCGTTGAACCGCCACACCGCCTATTAATAACTTTTGATAGAAAATGTAACGTGGCAAACGCGGCTTCATCTGGAACCTTCACCATGCTATCGACAACTGAACTAACGAATGAAGACTCAACTCTTGGGCGACCGATACCTTCAATATTTGAAGCTGCTTTTATCGTTAGATTTGGATTTTTCGTATGAAAGAAGTCATGAAAAACAGAATGACTCGGATCTGCCACACAAAGTTCCGTTTCAAAACCTTTATATCTAATAAATCGACCAATAGTTGCTGAAGTACCTCCTGTTCCTGCACTGACTACAATTGCACTAGGAATTGGGTGAGGTTCAAGTTTCATTTGAGAGAATATAGATTCAGCAATATTATTATTGCCCCGCCAATCAGTTGCACGCTCAGCAAAGGTAAATTGGTCCATATAATGGCCGTTATATTTCTCAGTTAATCTCTCTGATTCTTTGTAAATCTCAGAAGCCTTTACAAAGTGACAATAGCCATTATAAAAAGCTATTTGATCAACTTTTTTCTGTGAAGTACCTTCGGGTACCACCGCTGTAAAAGGTAATCCCAGTAATTGAGCGAAATAAGCTTCCGAGACGGCCGTACTTCCTGAGGATGCTTCTACGATATGCGTTCCTTCTTTTATAAAACCGTTACATAAACCATATAAAAATAATGAACGCGCTAATCGATGCTTTAAGCTGCCTGTAGGATGTGTTGATTCATCTTTTACATAAAGATGAATATCTTTAATTACAGGTAATGGTATTTTTATTAAGTGTGTATCAGATGAACGCTGAAAATCGGCTTCGAGTTTTAGCACAGCTTGACTGACCCAATGGCGCATAATATCCCCAAGTTAAAAACTTGCCATTTAAGTAGGCAAAATCATGTTATGAAAGTTGTTGATGAGTAAATCGTTTGATACGCATTGTTTATTATTCAAGGAACCTTTTAACGATGGCATCAATGTCACCACTTTTTTTCATTTTATCTAGAATTTTAAAATATTGATTTTTAAAATCATTTTTAAATGGGTATCTAGTCCCGTTTGTTGAAAAGCCTAAATAACCATATTCTTGGCTAATAACTGCACCTTTTTCAAGGCTGACGCCATCATAACGCCCTTCTTTTATTAGTTTTTTGAGCTCCCATTGTATAGACACGACATCATTCATATAGCAATCCACCTTCCCATTTATCAACCGCAATAAACTTCTTGGCGTGCCTTTCGTTTCTTCAACCTTAATTTTTCCACCTTTAACGGCCTCCCAAAACTGAGGGCCGCCGGCAGAAAACCCTGAATTATTGCCAATCGTGAGCCCATAATAATCCACCGGCCAATTTGGGCGTGGTTTATCTAGCAGCTCTTTTCGGCAATACACTACGAGCTCCTCATCTAAAATCGGCATCTCAAACTCCATATAAGGTCTATCAGACCTTTTATATGGCGGAAACAAAGCAAAAATATAACCTCTTTGAATTTGAGTTAAGCTACGCTTCCAATCAATACCCTTTAATTCAACATCATAATCAGGCATTTGTTCAAACACCCTTTCGAGAATAATTGTATAAATTCCGGTAAGCCGGTCGCTATCTAGAAAAGAATAAGGAGGGTAACTATCATCACCATAAATAGTCACTTTGGTCTGTGCAGGTAGGGTATGCGAGAAAATTAACATACAAATAATGATGATTATTTTATTCATTTGTTACCCTATATAAATAAGACGCATCTTATTTATATAGTTTAACCACGAATTAAGTCAAATTTCATCACGACTAATAGGTAATGCCAAAAGCTTAGGTTTAATCGTATTTAAACTGACTTACACAGATTTCTCGCGCTAAATTCATTTATGGAATGTTGACTCTATTTGATCGTACTCAAAACCTCTGCCAGTTAAAAACCGTGCTTGCCTGACTTTATCTTTCAAATCGCCTATATTGCCACCCCAGTCGCCAAATTTTTTTTGCCTTTCATGGGCTGCTGACTCAAACCAATCACCTTCAAACTCACGATATGCTTGTTGAATCAAAGCTTCGTTTACATTCGATTGCTTAATTAAATTTATAATTTTACGGGGACCTTGGCCACGACCAAAATGATAACGAAACATCATTTCAACATAGCGCTCGTCACTCAGGTAATTTTCTTGTATTAAGTCTATAAGAACTTCATTTAAAACTTGTTCGTTATAACCCTTAAGTATCAATTTTACTCTTAACTCTTCAACACTATGTTCTCGTCTAGCTAATAACGAGAAAGCCTTTTTTTTAACTTGAATATAGTCTTCCGTCACGTTCACAGCCTATTACTGCGCTAAAGTAGCGCTAACCCATAAATAAATTCAAAATAAACACATCAAAAGTATACCGTAATAACGATATCAGCGTTAAACTGTCGACCTATTATAGCGTTTGTCTTTATTACTTGAAGGCAATTTTGGAGTGAAGATAAAACATTTAGTTTTAATCCTAGCTCAGAATAATCTCACTAAATATATTGAGATCTATTTATATAAATAGACCCTAATGACCCATGCAAGGTATTCAGACCTTGGCAGACATGGACAACCTATTCACAAGAGATTAAAAACAGATACACAGGAAACACCCATGGCCACTTTTTTATCAAAACTTTTCAAACCAAAATGGCAAAGTAAAAATAAAGATATACGTCTTGAAGCGATAGATACACTTGATATTAATTTACAATCAGACGAAGAAATTCTACTTAACCTTGCAGAAAACGATGTAAATTTAAATGTACGTTCAAAAGTCATTTCAAAGCTAAACAGTAGCGCTCAACTTATAGATCTACACAAAAAATCGAAACCTGAAACTTTACCAGCCATCGAGAAGCGCCTATACGAGCTTGCAAATGCGCAGTCACTCACGTTATTTGATTTGATTCTCGACATTAAATTATTAACAGAGATGATTATTAAGTCTGATAATCCTGATGCATTTATTCGTGGCCTTGCACGTATCGAAGACCCTGAAGCGCTATATAACATAGCGACAGCAAGTAAAACGAATAAAATCCGACAAGCTGCTGCCGAACTAATAGAATCTGAACCATTACTCACTCGTTTATCCGCAACATCTAAATCAAAAGATAAATCTGTTTACCAAATTGTCAAAGCTAAACTTGCAAAGCACAAAGCTAATTATCAAGCACAAGAAGCACTTACTCAATCATTAGAAAAGCTAATACAAACAATTGAGGAGCACGCTCGGACTGAAAGCAGCAAATTATATGAAGCAAAATTCGACAGTTTAGTCTCTCGTTGGGAGCCACTTAAAAAGAAAGCTAATGCCACACAACAACAGCGTTTTGATATTGCCAGTGCAATTTGTACTGAAAAGAAGAAACAACTTATAAGCGAAAAAACACAACAAGAAGAAAATGAAAAAATCATACAAACAGGCGGTGACGAACAAGAAGCAACATTGTTTACCCTCTCTAGTACATTAAATCGGTTTCGTGGAGCACCGGCCTCTAGTCTTGATATCTCTGCGCTTGATGCGCTAATCAAAACACAAGAAACACGTTGGATAGAAGCAACTCGCCAAGTTAAAGTCGAGAAAAGCCAAAACAAGCATTATCAGCTTTTGATGACCGAATTAAAGCAATATTTTACCGCTCTGAATAAATTTAATCAGCATACAACCGACATTGAAAAACTTATTTTAGATGTAAAATCACCAACAAAAGATCAAAAGCTCTTTGAACAAAACACAAACACTTTAAAACGTATATTGCGTCAAATTGATTGGCCTGAAACCTATTCGACTCCTGCTCTTCTCGTAACTTGCAAAGAAGCACTCGGATACTCTGCTGAAGTGAAGCAACAATTTGCAGAAGATGCTAAAGCAATCCAACTTCAAGTGAATAAGTTAATTGAAAAAATGGATCAGGCACTTGAAGACCGTCAAATAAAACAATCCCATAAAATTCATAAAGATATACAGCGCCTACTAAGTCAAATGGGTGCCAAGCAAGGTGAGTCATTTCATAATCAGCTAACCTTGCGTGTTAAACAACTAAATGAGTTACGTGATTGGCAAGGTTACGCCTCTAGCCCTCGTCAGCAAGAACTTTGTGAAGCTATGGAGCGTTTGGTAGAACGAAACATGGAACCTCGCGATAAAGCTGATCAAATAAAATCAATGCAAAAAGAATGGAAGCAACTCGGGGGTGCGTCTGACCAAGCGCTGTGGCTTAGATTCAAAGCGGCATCCGACAATGCTTATGTACCATGTCAAGATTTTTTTGATGAGCAAAATACCCTCAAAAAGTCAAATATTGAAAAACGTACAAAGCTAATTTCACAACTAAATGAGTTTATTCAGAATAATGATTGGGATCACACTGACTGGAAGGCGGTTGAAACCATTAACCGACGAGCTCGCCTTGAATGGAAAGAAGCTTACCCGATAGACTTTAAGGCAAATAAATCACTTCAAAACCAGTTCAACAGTCTGCTTACTTCTTTTGATGAACGACTTAATGGTGAACGCGATAAAAATATCGTTTTGAAGAATGATATTATCGAAAAAGCAAAAGCTTTAGTGATTCATGAAAACCTCGAAGAAGCTATTAACCAGGCTAAAGCCCTACAGCAAGATTGGCAAAAAATTGGAATCACGCCTCACAAACAGGATCGTGAAGTATGGAAAACTTACCGTAATGTCTGCGATCAAATTTTCGCACGTCGCGATGAAGTCAAAACCCAGCGCAAGCAAGAAATTGATGCCTCAATCGAACAATCTGAGATATTTTGCAATGAAATCGAAAATTTTGCTTCTACAGTTGAAACATTCACATTAGCAACTATGACTACCGGCTTATCAGAATACCGCCAAAAATATAAACAACTGCCAGCCCTGCCACGTAAGCAAACTGAACAACAACAAACAAGATATGAAGCCGCCTTAAATACCATCAAGCATGCAATTGCAATACAAGAGAACAAACAAGTGCTTCTAGAGTGGGAAGAGGTACAAAGAAAATCAACAATATGTAGAGCTTATTATTCAAACATGCAAAGTGGTGTTGAGCAGGATCAAAGCGCTTTAGATGCCTCGTTCGTTTCCAGAATAAATCTACCAAAAGCTATTGAAACAGCGCTTAAAGCACTTTGGATTTCAATTAAAGCTGGCTCATTAAAAAATGACACAATAGTGAGCCTTGAGCAAGCAAGATCTTTATGTATTGGATCCGAAGTAGCTGCCGGTTTAGACTCACCAGAACAAGACAAAAATTTGCGCATGCAACTTCAAGTCAATCGGTTAACTATCGGTATGTCTTCATCTAACGAGCACCAAAGCCGCGAAGCACAGCTTAATGAATTACTGCTTGACTGGTATCAAAAAGTGGGACTAAGTAGCGAAGATTTTACAAGTTTAGAAAAACGAGTGGAAACAGCTACTAAACACTTATTAGGCGCTTGAACATTGTATTAGCTAAAAATAAAATGGCGCTATGTAGTATTACATAGCGCCACAACAGCTATAATCTGTATATTTACTCCAAAACTAACTACTGTTTAATTCCTTCAATATTAAGCTCTAATTCAACATGGGTTGATGCTGGCCCTAAGTCATAACTAATACCATAGTCAGCTAATTTCAAGCTTGTTACCCCTGAAAAACCTGAACGATATCCACCCCAAGGATCCTTACCTTCGCCAATTTTTTTCACAGGAAAGCTGATAGACTTCGTTGTACCGTGCAACGTTAGGTCACCGGTGATGATTCCATCATTGTCACTTTTAACCTCAAATTTTGTACTTTTAAACTCTGCTTTCGGATATTTCTTAACATCTAAAAAGTCATCACCTCGTAAATGCTTATCGCGCTCGGCATGGTTTGAATTTAGACTAGCGGTATTAATTTCAACACTTACCATAGACTTTTCAGGAGCAGCTGGATCATACGAAAACCCGCCACTAAAATCATTAAAGCGTCCTGTTAGCCAGCTATAACCCAAATGTTTAATTTTAAAATTAATTGAAGCATGCGCCCCTTTAACATCAATTTTATAATCTGCTGCCTCAGCGAGCGAGACGTAAGAAGTAGAAAGTGCCAAAATTGCTGTAAGCAATGCTTTTTTCATGTTCGTTTCCTAATTTTGTATTTTTATTTTAACCTGCTGCTTATAACAGTTTAAAAATCATAGATTTAATGCTTAAGACCAAGCATCTTTTTAAATGTATCATCTTTATTAATGAAATGATGTTTAATCGCTGCCACTGTATGCACCGCAACAAGACCAATCAAGCACCACGCTATAATAAAGTGTATTTCTCCCGCGATATCTTCTTGATTCTCTATCAAGGCTGGAACAGCAGGCACTTCGAATAATTCGAACACCAATACGCCCCGTCCGTCAGCTGTTGAAATAAGATAACCACTACACATCAACAGCAACATCAACAAATATGAGAGAAGGTGCGCCCAATGCGCTGCAAGCAGCTCAAATTTTTCAAATTTATTTTTTGCTTTCGGGAAGGCGGGATTTACATTTACTAAACGCCAAAATAAACGTATGCACAAAAATATAAAAAGCACGACCCCAACACTTTTATGCAACTCCAAGGAACCTTTATACCAAGCATCGTAATAGCTTAGCTCTACCATATATAGGCCCAAACCAAACAAAGAAAAAACACCTACTGCCATTAGCCAATGCAAGAATATGGCAACAAAGCCATAAGTGGTAGGTGTATTTTTCATCAACATTTTTTAATCGCTCCTACCCTATTTATAACGCATAGGAAAATAATAATCTCTATTTAAGCATGATTATTATGTCTTTAGATTAACGTTGAACATTTTTAATGTGGGCTAATGCATTTTTAACTGCTTCGTCGGCCTTATCACGTATTTCTTGCATCTCAATAGGAGAAGTGTAATAGACCATGTCTACTTCATGCCGAATATAACGAGGCGGCAAGTGATTGAGTGCAATACAAATAACATCCGTTAATACATCCTCATCAAAATTCTGCCCTTTAACCTGATTAGCTAACGATTCAATGACTAAGGTTTCATAGTAATTCTGAATATTGTCTAAAAGTGACATGAGTACCCCATTTAAAATAAGAATTGACGTTAAACTAGCCACACAAATGATACGAACCTAAGTTAAACACCTTAAATAGAACATTAGTTAAGGACGTTCATATATTCAACCATTAAGGCCATTTTATATTTTCTGAGACAATTATTATCAAGATGTTACGCAATTAACAATAATTAATCGCTACACAACTGGCTAGGCCGCTATCAATCACATACAATCAAATTAACTTCCTTTTTTCTTTTAACAATAATGTCTTGAAACATAACAACACCCTTTAATATAACAAAGTCCTTTAAATATGATTAAACTTAACTTATTAAAAAATTGTTTACTCCTTATACAGCTCGTAGTATTGCTTTCACTTGGGCTTACTCATAGTGCATTCGCTAGCCCAAGCCCCCAACAAGAAGTTGACCTTTCTGCGGAATTTACCCCTCTAGCACCAACAAGGGATCAGCGTGAAGCTAGTATTCACATAGCACGCTCTTTATTATTGAGTCATTACCGTAAACAAGATATTGATAAGGAGTTATCTGAGAAAGCCTATGACTTTTATCTAGATTCGCTGGATAGCCAGCACCTGTATTTATTAGAGTCCGATATTCAATCATTTGAACCCTATCGTTTTCGACTACACAACGCTTTGAAAACGGGGCAACTAGAACCGGGCTTCCGGATATTTAACCGCTATCAGCAACGTGTTATTGCTCGTTTGAGACAGCAGATCAAAGATCTAAAAAAAGGTTTTAATAATCTTAATTTTAAAAAAGAAGAGTATATTCTCACCGACCGCTCAGAGACAACACGACCTAAGAGCGAAGAAGAGTTAAATGATGTTTGGCGACGTCGTATTAAAAGCGCGGTATTATCATTAACGCTCGATGGTAAGTCAGAAGAAGAAGCGCAAGAAACACTTATAAAACGGTACGAGAATCAGTTGAAGCGAACACTTCAATCACGAAGTGAAGATGCTTTTCAAATTTACATGAATGCCTTTACCAATGTGTACGACCCACACACGACTTATTTTTCACCGAGAACATCTGAAAACTTCAATATCAATATGAGCCTGTCTTTAGAAGGTATTGGTGCTGTTCTTCAATCTGACAATGAATTCACCAAAGTCGTCCGACTTGTTCCTGGTGGCCCAGCACAAATGCAAGGTCAACTTAGCCCTGCAGATCGCATTGTTGGCGTTGCACAGGGTGACAAAGAAATGGTTAATGTTATTGGGTGGCGCTTAGACGAAGTGGTTGAATTAATTCGCGGTGACAAGCATTCGCTCGTACGACTTGAAGTAATACCTACCGAAAGCAAGTTAGATACCGAAACAGAAATCATTCCAATCATACGTGACAAAGTAAAACTAGAGGAACAAGCAGCTAGCAGCTCTAAGGTCAAGATAGAACGTGATGGAAAAGAACATACAATTGGTGTAATCGATCTCCCTACCTTTTATGCGGATTTTCAGGCAATGCAGCAAGGGGATCCCAACTATAAAAGTACAACGCGCGATGTACTCAAACTTTTAAATGAACTTCAAACAGAAAGTAATATCGATGGACTAGTGATTGATCTTAGAGGCAATGGTGGCGGTTCTTTAGATGAGGCAAACCGTCTGACTGGCCTGTTTATAAACGAAGGGCCTACCGTACAGGTTCGAAGCGCAAATGATCGAGTAGAAGTGCTCGAAGATCCTGACCCTGAACTTGTTTATAGCGGCCCGCTCGTTGTTTTAGTTGATCGCCTGAGCGCATCAGCTTCAGAGATCTTTGCTGGTGCAATACAAGATTATGGGCGTGGCATAATCATGGGTTCACAAACCTTCGGCAAAGGCACTGTTCAGTCTGTTCGCCCTTTAAATCACGGCCAACTGAAAATCACACAAGCGAAGTTCTATCGTATTTCTGGCGCCAGCACCCAACATAAAGGTGTTGTTCCCGATATTGTAATGCCAGCACTGATCGACAAAACTAAAGTTGGAGAAGACTCTTTAGAGCATGCATTAAAGTGGGATTCAATTGAGTCTGCTAAATTTCAGAACCTAAATTATGTCGAAGGTGTATCTGAAAGACTAAATGAGCAACATATGAAGCGCATTGTACTTGAACCTGAATATAATATTTTACTAGAAGAAATTGCGTTACTTGAAACTCAAAGAGCTAAAGACCGCGTTACTTTAAATAAAAAGGAACGTGAACTTGAAAACATCACATTTGATAAAGCGCAACTAACAATCATAAACAAACGTAGAGAACTGGATAAACTTGAGCCCTTTAAAAGCATTGATGATTGGACAGAATTTCAAAAAGAGCAAGCAAGTAAAACAGAAGACGAAAAAGACAAAGCTGACTTTGTTATAAAAGAAAGTGCTGAAGTGTTATTGGATTTTGTAGAATTACAAGAAGTTCTAACCGCTAAAGCGGCTTAATTTCTTAAATATTCTTTGCTTCAAGCCTTCAGTTTCTAACTTAAAGGCTTGAAGCTGAAGTCTCAGGCCTTCACCCAAAAAAATATCCAAGTAAGCTATTAAAGACGGGGATTGAATCAATGACCAATGACAAACAAAACCCACCCCCTTCTTCCAGTACAACCGCAAAGTCATCAGGTTGCGACAAAAACTCACCTAACAAAAGCAAAACGAAAATTGAGTCTTGGGTCTCTGACGACAAAATAGCAAACTTTTTTGGCCGTGTAAGCGATGCCACATCAAGTGCATTTAAAATTGCAAAGAAGACCAGTAACACGTCCTACAAAGTCGGTAAAGCGATCATCCAATCTCAAGATCAATTGAAATTAATGGTCGTAGCAGGCCAATCTTTAAAGGACATGAGAGAAGTCGCCGGATTAACAGTAAATGAATTAAGCGAAGCAATCAGCTTAAAAGATCAGTCGATATTAGAAGCTGTTGAGAATGGTACAGCCACACTTTCCTTTGAATTAATTTTAAGACTTTCCGCACTTCTTGCACGAAATGACCCTATACCATTTATTTTAAAATACAGCCGTACCTACTCACCTGACACTTGGAAATTACTCCACGACTGGGGAGCGGGTCGTTTACCACTCCAATACCAACGAGAGCGTGAGTTTATTAATATATACCGTTCCCAAGATCAAGCTAGACAACTTTCTGACGAAGGGTTTAGCAAAGTTCTGGAGTTTACACGGCACGCATTTAATATGTCGCTACACTTTGCTTCTGAGCAAGAAATCTCACAACGTAATGCACAAAAAAGCACTCACGATACTGCTGAAGAGAAACCTCGTAGCACTCATCAGAAAGATGATATCGCGTCACGTGATACAAATTCAGCCCCCAATGATAAAAATGATACGACTGAGTGATAAAGCATAATTTAACCCAAGGTGACGTCGGCAAGCATTTATATACAATGACCGGCCCTATGATATGGGGAATTTTGTCCATTATGTCGATGAATATTGTTGACACCTTTTATGTTGGACAACTTGGTACCGACCCACTAGCTGCGATGTCCTTCACCATACCGGTTATATCAATTCTACTAAGTTTGGCCTTTGGTATTGGCATCGGCACATCTTCAGTTATTGCACGGGCTATCGGTGCACAAGAACACGATCTTGTCAGATCTTACACAACACAGTCATTATTTATTGCATTGACTATCGCCGTTGCATTCGCTATTTCAGGCTACCAATCAATGGACCTGATATTCGAACTACTGGGAGCCCCTAAACACTTAATGCCTTTAATTCATCAGTTTATGGATATTTGGTTTTTAGGTAGCTTTGTTGTGGTAATCCCTATGGTTGGTAATTCTGCAATAAGGGCTGCTGGAAATACAAAACTCCCAAGCTTTGTCATGATAAGTGTTGCTTTGGTCAATATTACCTTAGACCCTATTCTTATTTTTGGTTTAATTGGATTCCCAAGAATGGAGCTCGCAGGCGCTGCTCTCGCCACTGTTATATCGTACTCTATAGCCTTTTTTCTCGGAATTTATTTCTTAGCCTTCAAGTTTCGTTTTTTGAGTTGGTCAAGCTGTCATAGTAAGGTATTTAAACATTGGCATGCTATTTTGCGTATTGCTATCCCCGCAATGGGTACGAATTTAATTGCACCTATATCAATCGCTATAACAACCTGGCTAGTTGCCAGGTACAGCCCTGAATCCGTCGCAGGTTTCGGCGTAGCCTCTAGAGTCGAGTCTCTTTTTCTTGTTGTAATTATGGGGATATCCTCAATCATGGGTCCATTTGTTGGTCAAAACTGGGGAGCAGGTCAATATACTCGAGTGGGTATAGCAGTTAAACTTAGTTTTCGTTTTACAAGCATTTGGGGAATTGGCAGCGCTATTCTACTCTGGTTTCTGGCAGCTCCAATAGCCGGTTTATTTTCAGCGGATCAACGCGTAATTGACTCGGCTTCTATTTACTTACAAATAATGCCGGTCACCTATCTTTTCCTTGCAGTTATCATGATTTCTTCATCCACAGCAAATGGCATCGGCAACCCATTACCTTCTTTAATTATGTCATTTTTACGTTTAATCGCCTTATATATCCCACTTGCCTTAGCTTTTGCTTATTTTTTTAATCTTTTAGGGATTTACTTAGCTGGCGCTATAGCAAATATAATTGTAGGCATCGGAGCATACATTTGGATAAAACGACTCAAACTCAACACCCCCCTTATTTAAATCATAAACAGTTTAAGAATCGAGAAAATTATGCCTAGAAAATCGAATAACCTTGTCTATTCCACCGATGCGGGACGTATTTGCCCTGAGTGCGAAGAGCCGATAGAGCAATGTATATGTAACAATGAATCAACCCCTGAAGGTGATGGTATCGTGAGAATAAGTCTCGACACCAAGGGCCGAAAAGGTAAAGGAGTCACGTTAATAAAAGGAATTCTTTTAGCACCGAGTGACCTAAAAAAGCTTTCAAAAGAGCTCAAACAAAAATGTGGCGTGGGAGGTGCTGTCAAGAATGAATACATCGAAATACAAGGCGATCATCGTGCTTTATTAATCAAGTTATTGGAACAAAAGAATTTTAAAGTTAAACGCTCTGGAGGGTAAATAACTATTGCGACTATACTATACTTCATAGACAATAAAGCTAGTTTATACGGATTTCACAGTACATATTCACACTACTTTTACTTTAAAAGTGAGGGAACTTATGGAACTCGTAATTGGGAATAAAAATTACTCTTCTTGGTCATTACGCCCCTGGCTATTACTTTCACACTTTGACATCCCCTTTGAAGAAATCAAAGTACTACTATTTGAAGAAAATACCCATCAACGCCTAGCTGAATACTCTCCTACATTTAAAGTGCCTGTACTTATCGATAATGAAATCACAGTGTGGGACTCTTTATCGATCTGTGAATACATCTCAGAGGTATACCTTAAAAACAGAGGATGGCCAGAGGCGCTTCACGATCGAGCTATTTGTCGTTCGTATTGCTCCGAAATACACTCCGGATTAGAAGCTCTAAGAAATGCGATGCCTATGAATTGCCGTGCTACTCGACGCATCCATATTAGCGAGCAAACCTTAAAAGATGTTCACCGTGTTGATGGGATGTGGCAAGACGCGCTTAACCGACATGATGGCGAGTGGCTATTTGGGGATTTTAGTATCGCAGACTGCATGTATGCACCCGTAGCCTCTCGTTTCGCAACCTATCAAATCGATGTTTCAGACACTAGCCGACAATACATTGACCGATTGCTAACGCTTCCCTCGATGCGACGTTGGTATGAAGTCGCATTAACAGAAAAAGAGGTAATCGGTGAAGATGAAGCAGGTACAGATATCGATTAAAACTTATCGTTAACAAACCTAGACTACTTAGCATAGCGATGTGATTGACCGGCATTAGCACCAATTCTCTTCTTATGTCGGGCTCTCCTAAACCTTTTGATATTAGCATTTAAATTCTATATCCAACGTTATCGAATAAAGTGTGCCTTTCGTTAGTCATTAACCGTGAAGGCATTCTTGTATATTTAAACCCTGCATTAAGACTAGCATTGCCGGTCGATTATTTGATGTTATAACGGTCAAGCCCCACTACTCTTTTAACCCAATGATAGTCACTCAAAAACCCGTACTCAAACACATAGTACAACGGAGTAATAATCTATAATTAATTACACACTCATTTAATGCCCTTTGGTAATCACTTTTTGTGTAACGGGCAAACATCTACACTCCAGCCGATCTAAAGCTAACACTCTGTATGACTGAGCGCCAAACCTCCAAGCGAAGTTTCTTTATATTTCACAGACATTTCCAACCCCGTTTGTTTCATCGCTTCTATACAACTATCTAAAGGCATAAAATGATCTCCCGACCCCCTCAAAGCAAGAGAGGCCGCGGTATACGCTTTGATTGCGCCAAACCCATTTCTTTCAATACACGGCACTTGAACCAAGCCATTCACCGGATCACAAGTCATCCCTAAATGATGCTCCAAGGCAATTTCTGCTGCATTTTCCACTTGCCTAGCTGTTCCGCCTTTAACTGCGCATAATCCAGCAGCCGCCATAGAAGCAGCCGCCCCCACTTCTCCCTGACAACCAACTTCAGCACCTGAAATTGAACTTCGGTGTTTAATCAGACCACCAATAGCACCTGCCGTATGGAAAAAATCTTGAATACATTCAGGAGATCCGTTTTCATTAATCAAAAAGTAATGCAGTACCGCTGGTATAACACCCGCAGCGCCATTCGTTGGAGCCGTAACGACCACATGCCCAGCTGCATTTTCTTCATTTACAGCCATGGCATAAGCACATAAATAATCATTCATATTACTAAGATCAGGACTCGTTTGAAGGGATTGATATAATTTTTTAGCTCTTCTTTTGATATTTAAACCACCAGGCAGAACGCCATTAGTTTCTAGACCACGCGTAATGCATTGCGTCATGACCTGCCATATAGTATCAATTTGATCGCTGAGTTCCTTACTAGCAAACGACTTTCGACTAGCCAAATGCAACTCATTAGCCCGTTTCATTTCTGCAATACTTAACTCCGAAGCCTTTGCCATATTAAGCATGCTTTTTGCTGAGTCAAATGGATAAGGATAATCTTCAAGCGCTTGTGTGTTTATAGGTGCATCTAGCTTGGAAATGTCAGCAAGCGTGCTAATAAATCCCCCACCGATTGAGAAATAAGTTTCACTAAACTGTTCAACACCTTTGCCATCCATTAACTGAAACACCATTCCATTAGGGTGCTGAGGTAATGTATTTATTTTATCGAATATAATATTTTCGTCTGCACTAAACCCTAACGCACAGCCTCCATCTAAAAATATTTGATTTTTACTCATTAAAGAAGAAGAAAGTTCATTAATATCTAGTTGAGAAAGCGCTATTGGCAAGTAGCTATTAATCCCCATAGCAATCGCACGATCAGTAGCATGCCCCTTACCGGTATGCGCAAGTGAACCCTTTAAAATACAATTTACCTTCCACGAAGGCGTTATCTTGTTAATGAAGTTAAGGTTTATAAGCTCACGAAATCGATAAGCAGCGGTCATTGGCCCCATAGTGTGCGAACTAGACGGACCGACACCTACTTTAAAAAGATCAAGAGTACTTATAAACATCTCGTGACTCCCTAAAACAATTAGACGATACTTTAAATATAGGCCATTCTGAAGCGCTTCACAAAATCAGAAACATTAAATAACGAGAGATAAACCATAAAGGTGTTGGCGCAGCCGAATATCATCGCTACACTGCCTTTTTTTTACTCTTCATCATTACCTGAATACGAGGCAACTGTGGCAAAAATCGGACGAAAAAACCTGCTTGAGGTGATTAAAATTGCACCTCACGGTGCTTATTTACAAGGCGGCTGGTTGGGAGAAATACTACTACCTAACCGTTTTGTACCTGAAGATTGCGAGGTTGGCGATCCTATTGATGTATTTATATACCTAGATTCTGAAGACCGTTATATTGCCACAACGCAAAGACCCAGAGCTCAAGTAGGCGAAGTAGCTTTTCTACCAGTCGTCGCGGTTAATAGTGTGGGAGCTTTTTTAGATTGGGGCTTACCTAAAGATTTACTTGTTCCCTTTAATGAACAAAGATCAACAATGGAAGAAGGAAAGTCTTACCTGGTTTATGTTTATTCAGATGAAGAAACGCATCGAATCGCCGCCTCAGCGAAATTAAATCAATTTATGGAGCGGCACCCAGAAAATTATGAGAAGGGCCAAGAAGTTAACCTAATGATCAATGCCATAACCGATATTGGCTACAGCGCTGTCATTAACAATAGTGACTGGGGGGTATTATTTTTTAGTGATGTAGTCAAACCGCTTAACATCGGTCAAAAAATTAAAGGCTACATCAAGCAAGTTCGTGAAGATGGCAAAGTTGACCTCTCCTTACATGCACCTGGGTTCGCTAAAATTGACAATCTAGCCGCCCGTATTTTAAAAGAGCTCGAACATAACGAAGGTTTTTTACCTCTTTCCGACAAGAGCCAACCAGAGGCAATTTATCAAACCTTTGGTATTAGTAAAAAATCCTATAAAACGGCCATTGGAACCCTTTACAAGAAACGCTTAATTACCATAAGTGAAGACGGAATTCGTTTAACGGAAACAGACTCCGATGCATGATCAATCACACGACCCTCTCCACGGCATCACCTTAGCAAAGATTCTTGAAGTACTTCATGCACACTATGGATGGGATGAATTAGGCGATCTAATACCTATTCGCTGTTTTCAAAGTGACCCTAGCATAAAATCAAGCTTAAAATTTTTAAGAAAAACACCTTGGGCTCGAACAAAAGTTGAAGAACTTTATATTCAAATGGTACAAAGCAGCCCTTGGCATAAAAGTGAAAAGATGACTAAAACACCCTAGTAAATAGAAAAACTAATGATTTAAACATGTAACGAGACGTTCTATTTTGTGTTTATCGTATGAATCGCACATTTTATTACGTTTTTTTATCTAACTTTTGGAAAAATACCTGTATACTACAGCGCAATTTTCCGCCATGAACTTATCGAGTAAAGCAATGACAGATTTATCCAAATACAGAAATATAGGTATATTCGCACACGTTGATGCGGGTAAAACCACCACAACAGAACGTATCCTGAAACTGACTGGTAAAATCCATAAAACCGGTGAGGTTCATGATGGTGCAGCGACTACTGATTTTATGGATCAGGAGCAAGAGCGTGGTATTACTATCCAGTCTGCAGCAACAACTTGTTTCTGGAAAGACCACCGCTTTAACATCATCGATACACCTGGACACGTTGACTTCACTGTTGAAGTTTACCGTTCACTTAAAGTATTAGATGGCGGCGTAGGTGTATTCTGTGGTTCTGGTGGTGTTGAACCTCAGTCAGAAACTAACTGGCGTTATGCGAACGATTCAGAAGTTGCACGAATTATTTTCGTAAACAAATTAGACCGTATGGGTGCAGACTTCTTACGCGTTGTTGGCCAAGTAGAGAAAGTACTAGGCGCAAACCCAATGGTTATGGTTCTTCCTATTGGTGTTGAAGAAGACTTTAAAGGCCTTGTAGACCTACTAAGTCGCACAGCATACGTTTGGGATGATTCAGGCTTACCTGAAAACTTTGAAATCGTAGATATTCCTGCTGACATGGTTGACCAGGTAGAAGAGTACCGTGAAAAGCTAATCGAAATGGCTGTTGAGCAAGATGACAACCTAATGGAATCTTACCTTGAAGGCGAAGAGCCAGCAATGGAAGACATTAAGCGCTGTATTCGTGCTGGTACACGCACAATGGATTTCTTCCCTACTTATTGTGGCTCCGCATTCAAGAACAAAGGTGTTCAGCTTATTCTTGACGCTGTTGTTGACTACCTTCCATGCCCAACAGAAGTTGATCCTCAGCCGCTAACTGATGAAGAAGGCGAGCCTAACGGTGAGTTTGCTAAAGTAGCAATTGACGAGCCTTTCCGTGCTTTAGCGTTTAAAATCATGGATGACCGTTTTGGTGCCCTAACCTTTATTCGTATTTACTCAGGCGTATTAAACAAAGGCACCACCGTTCTTAACTCTTACACAGGTAAAACTGAACGTATCGGGCGAATGGTTGAAATGCACGCCGACGAACGTAATGAGATTGACTCAGCTCAAGCTGGCGACATTATTGCAGTTGTTGGCATGAAGAACGTACAAACTGGTCATACATTATGCGATGTTAAAAACCCTTGTACGCTAGAGCCAATGATCTTCCCTGAGCCAGTTATCTCTATCTCTGTTACACCGAAAGATAAAGGTGGATCTGAGAAAATGGGTATTGCGATCGGAAAAATGATTGCAGAAGATCCTTCATTCCGTGTTGAAACTGATGAAGACTCAGGCGAAACAATCCTTAAAGGAATGGGTGAGCTTCACCTTGATATCAAAGTAGACATCCTTAAGCGTACTTATGGTGTTGATCTAGACGTAGGCCAGCCACAGGTTGCATACCGCGAAACAATCACTACACCTATCGAAGACAGCTACACTCACAAGAAGCAGTCAGGTGGTTCTGGTCAATTTGGTAAGATCGATTACCGCATCAAACCTGGCGAGCCAGGAACAGGATTTACATTCTCATCAATAGTTGTTGGTGGTAACGTACCTAAAGAATTCTTCCCTGCTATTGAAAAAGGCTTCAAAGGCATGATGACAGAAGGCCCACTAGCTGGCTTCCCTGTACTTGATGTTGAAATTGAACTTTACGACGGTGGTTTCCACGCAGTCGATTCATCTGCAGTTGCATTTGAGATCGCAGCAAAAGGTGCGTTCCGTCAGTCAATGCCGAAAGCTGGCCCTCAATTAATCGAGCCAATCATGTCTGTTGACGTATTTACACCAGATGATCACGTTGGTGACGTTATTGGTGACTTAAACCGTCGTCGCGGCATGATCAAAGATCAGATTGCTGGTGTAACAGGTGCACGTATTCAAGCAGACGTTCCTTTATCGGAAATGTTTGGTTATATCGGAACACTACGTACAATGACTTCTGGTCGTGGACAGTTCTCTATGGAATTTGCTCACTACTTACCTTGTCCTAATTCAGTTTCTGAAGCGGTCATTGAATCAGAAAGAGAAAGAAAGGCAGCAAAAGCTAAGAAGAAGTAAATCTTAGCTCTCTAAATATGCAATAAAAAACCCCGGTAATGAAAATTATCGGGGTTTTGTTTTTTATGACATTCAATCTTTATCAAACCTACCCAAAAGAAAGAATTAACTCAATAAATAACTCGCCCATTCAGGCAACGGCCTTGTAACAACCTTCACCTTATCTCCATCCTTAATAGCAACCTGCTCAAACGGCGAGTCAAATGCAGAGTTATCTAGTAAATAAGCCTTATCTACGAGCAACAAAGCTGTCTTAATATTTTCCATTGTTCTTGGTATTCGGTTTTCAACTTTGTTATCCGGCACAAAATGCCCCCCCTCCTGCATCCGCTGTGAGATCCGGGCTTTATTTAATTCAGGCGAGACAAGATGAATAAAAACCAAAATAATTTGATAGCCCTTGGCTTTTGCTGAAGCTACAAAATCGATTTTTGATGGGTGTGAAAAGACAGTTTCAAAACAAAACGTTTGACCTTCAAGTAGCAGATCTGCTCTTAAGTCGGCAGCAATGGCCGCGGCTTGGTAACTATGCGCCTCTGGCGCTTCTGGAAATAATTCCTTTGCAATCACGTCGGCATTTATAAATGGCATACCCAAAGGTTTCAGTTGAGTATTATAAAATGTTGTTTTTCCTGAACCATTCCCCCCAGCTAATAGCCAGAGTTGCTTATCACTCATTCCTTTTTGTTTTTCCTAGTATTAGTTTTTCACTGTTTATTAATGAAGTAGTTTTATTAACTCGACACACAAAACTCAATAAATTTCCCATTATTGAAATTCCCGACAGTCTTATTTCCTTTGCAATCCACCTGCTCAAGTAAGCCAGGATGCGTTTTCGACGTTTGATATTTTAAACTCGTTGTCGTCACTTTATGTGACAACTCTCCTGACGACCTTTGTATCTCTAGTTGATTAAAGACATCATTTGGGTCAACTGTTTCAGCATTTACTTTCTCTACCGTCAACTTAGCAAGCCCACTCTTGAAAGCAATCAACGTTTCTGGGTCGATAATTTTGGACACACTTTTACCCAAATCAGCCCAATATTCAATCTGCTCTGACGCGGTCCTTTTATGCAAAAGCGCCGCGCTTTGTGCCGCTGTCATTAAGTTTTTTTCAAGACGTATTGGTGAGTTGTGCTTAGCCATACTTATAAACCTGATATTAGGAAACACTACTGTAGCAATTAGCTACACCAAATTCAATAGAACGTAGCTGATTGCTACAAACAGAAAATTACTCGGAAAGTTAACACCTTATTTATTTTGGCTACGCCCCCTTAAACTGCCAATGACAGATTCAAGCGCACGATCAAATAACAAACCATCATTTAATACCTGCACGGTTCCCCTTTTTAGCTCTACAGCAAGACCTGACTTAGTTTTTTCTGCCACCTTAACGCCCGATCTATTTACAAAGATGTACTTACCCGTCGCTTTAATAATTGCCGCGAGCTTACAACGCTCAGGCTGCTCATCACCCTTAAACTCGAACCAACACCCTGGAGAAAACCTTAACACTTGCTGCACAAAGGGGTCTGCATTATCAATATCTGTAACTACCATTTCTTTATCAACGGGCGCCAAAACAATTTCTTCATCAGTACGACTAGAAATATTCGCTTCTATCGCACCTACACCATCATTTTCATCACGACGCTGTGATTTAGACAAAGCCTGAAAATGCTTAAAGTCCTTCTCCATCTCTTGTGTTTCGCGCATAAAGTCAGAGATATATTCATCTTGCTCTGTTTTTTGTACGGTACTAGACGAAAGTTCATCTACTTCTGCTATTGTCGACTCAACTATTGTCGATCGGGCAGCCTGCTCCTTAATACTGACGCTATTAACATCATCGTTTTTAGCTGACCGTTCACTTTTCTGCAAATACTGTATCGCTTTAATATGCTCAGATTCTAAAGATTTGAATAATGCTTCAGCTCTAAACTCATCAAATGAAATTTCCTTTAATCCCTCCCGCAATTGTTTCATCACACTCGGAATCTTACGTAATAATAATCCAGTAGCTTCACTAACAGTGTTAGTTTCATGCTCCATTTCTACAGGTAACACCGTCCAAACTACATCTGCAACCAAATCACAGGCCAAGCGCCAAGCATTACTTTGCTCACCTTCTTTTAAATAGCAGAGCACCATAAGACGATTCAACGCCTCATTTAATAACTCAACAACACAAGTTGGTAAATCTTTATCTTTCATTGAAGCATTAAGTACGTTCTGCACTGCTTGCTTAGCTACGTCATTTGCCGCCTTACCACGCTCTGAATCTTTCGTTCGCTGTTCTACTAACTGCCCACGACGCAATTCGATATCCATAAATTTGTTAAAATCGGCTAACAAATCAACAAACATAGCTTGATCATTATCAAAATCAGTCAATATTGACAGAACCGTAGCTTCAACCTTAGCCTTTAGACGATCCGGCTTCCCTTCAGGTTGTTCATTCCAACCAATAGCAGCGGACGCTATTTCATTTAGGAGTTTCCTGGCCGGGTGTCCCCCTCGATCAAAAAAACTACGGTCTGAAATCGCTACTTTAAGAATTGGAATCTGTAAACGAGAAATAAGCGCCTTCATCACAGGCTGAAGCTGCCTATCATCCAAAATGAACTCAAACAACATAGAAACAAGATTAATAACATCTGAATCTAACTCTGAGTATTTTGTTTGAGCGGCCTGCTTTGGTAATGAGGCATTCAGGAGCATCCTATAATCTATAACACCATTACTAGCGAATTCAGTAGGCCGGTCCAATTGTTTTTGTTGAAAGCCAGATAGCGCTAACAAAAGTTCATTTTGCGTATAATTTTTTGATGATGGCGATGCTTTTGAATTTTCAATATTAGCTTGCGGATGCATCAGCTCCCGAATACTCTCAAACTGACCGCCTGCCAGACATTGATCTGCATTTAATACTGGTACATCATCAGAGAAACCTTCATTTAAAAAGCCACCCTCTTCTACCGGCACAAGGTCGCTCATATCCTGTGAGTTAAAATTAGTATTGTTGGTATAACCGTTGGCATTATTCTTTGCAATGCCACTGCTATTTTGTCGGCTAGCTCCATTTCGACTTACATCATGATTCCCAGGCGACAAACCTGCTCGCTTTACATTCACTTTCTGGACTTTTAAGTTAGGTAAAACACCCTGCCGTACGAGTAATTGATTTGATTCGTTATAGAGCTTTGGCACCTCAGACAAAACATATTTTTCAAACAATTTAAATACAACCAAACGTACTTGTATTCCAACGTCTAAAACATTACATCCCTCAGCAAAACATTCACATAACATTTCAGGGCTAAGAGGTACTTGGTCTTGATTTAAACTCAATCCAGGCATTAAGCTTTCAATACGAAGCTTCATATCATTCAACTGAGATTCAGAACCGTTACGTAAACGACTAACCATGCCTTCCATTGCAACATTAAACTCTAGCTCATCATTTTGCACTAGAGCGATATTATCCCAATCACCTAAACTATCTAGATCTGAGTCGCCTAATTTCTCTTTAGATCGGTAGTAACCAATCTCATTATAAGATTTTATAATCCCTCTAATAAGCTCTGTTGCAACAACTTTTTTTTGCAACCGAAGCTCACGCATCGCCTCAAAATATAAAGTTTGATCTCCATTTGAGCCTGCTTTATCAGCCATTGCAAATAATGCGTCATCAGCATTTTCAAACAGTTTCTGAAGCAAACCTTTGAATTTAAGCTTCATGTTATCCCGAAGTTCAATTAATGGAGCTGGCAATGGTCGAGCATCAGTACTACCTGACATCGACTTCCCCCCATGAATCCCAACAATTTTCGCTCTACTCATGACTACTCACTTAAATAAATAACACAACTAATATAAATTTTATTATTGAAGAGTATAAACCCTCTTATATATGTCGTTTGTCACGTTTTGTGTCCTAGCGACTTGGTTCACAAAACCTACTAATATTTACAGCAAGCTAATACGATATAGATATATGTATAAATAAAAACCAATATGAGACAAAATTAGCATCCAAGATATTTTCTGAATTTTCCGCAAAGACAAATAAATCAAGTTAGCATTACACACATTTACCTTTATAATAAGTTCACTTTTTCATATATTATTTTAATTTCTATTTGAGACCTACATGCACCTCGATCATCAAGAAAATATCAATCGTAACGTAGACATAGCACTAGATGAAGATATTGGTTCAGGCGATATCACCGCTCAATTAATTCCTTCTGATAAAATAGCGCAAGCAAAAGTTATTAGCCGCGATACAGCTATTTTATGTGGGTCAGACTGGGTAAATGCCGTATTTAACAAAATTTCTCCCAAATTAAAAATCACTTGGGCATTCAAAGATGGTGATACTGTTCAAGCTAACGACACTTTATTTACACTTGATGGTTCTGCCCGTGCAATATTAACAGGCGAACGTAGTGCGCTTAACTTTTTACAGACTTTGTCTGGTACAGCAACAACCAGCCATTATTATGCAGCCTTGGTTGCACACACCAATGTTAAACTTCTTGATACACGAAAAACTTTACCGGGACTCCGATTAGCTCAAAAGTATGCAGTTAAATGTGGAGGCTGTCATAATCATAGAATTGGCTTATATGATGCTTTTTTAATAAAAGAAAACCACATTATGGCATGCGGATCTATAGAAAAAGCGATTAAATCAGCGCGCCTAATTTCATCATCTAAGCCTGTAGAAGTCGAAGTAGAGTCTATGAATGAGCTTGAGCAAGCACTCACCGCTAAAGCAGACATTATTATGCTAGATAACTTCTCGGTTGAAATGCTTAACGAGGCAGTGGCATTAACCGCAGGTCAAGCAAAATTAGAAGCATCGGGAGGAATCACGCATGAAACACTCGTGCCTATTGCTGAAACTGGCGTTGATTACATTTCTATTGGCGCATTGACTAAAGACTGTCAATCCATAGACCTTTCAATGAGAATCAGCACCTGAACGATGCGACCACTTTTAAAAATAACAAAATGTAACACAACAATACAGTTCGTTTCACACAGAACCCTTTCTTTACCGATAAAATGTGGCTCGAATTTTCGCTATCAAAAAATAACTAATTATCAAGCCAATCAATGTTAAGGTTGGCAAGGCGATACTCTGATCAGAAAATAAATCATCAACACCCAAAAAAAATCCTAATTTTTGGGGTTTAAAGGCCATGATAAAATAGTTTGTAACTTATGACGACGCGAACAAACAATACACTTTTTAAAGCACCTAAGGTACTCACTGCGCTAGTTGTCTTTAGTGTTATATTTATATCCGAGTATATTGCGGCTTTATCAAACATTAACCCATTATCCAATACTCCGGTATGGCTAAGCGCTGGTTTTGCTATCAGTTTATGCTTTATTTATAGCCGTCGTGTTATCCCCATTATTTTCATTGCCTCCAGTATCGGTACATTTATAAGTTTTCAAGAAGCCAGTTTAGCAAATGCCTTGGTTTACAGTGTCTTTTATTCGCTATGCATATCTATTCAATCTCTTAGTATTTATCAGTTTTATAGGCACTTCGCAGCAAATAATAACCCATTAGTAAATAGTACAAACCTTATGGTTTACATTGGTTTATGTACTGTTATTTCACTTGTAACGTCTGTATTAATTAATATAATTTATTGCACTTTCATTGTTAAAAGCCAGCCTCAATTTACTCAGATTCTAAGTTTACTCTTTGCTGATTTATTAAGCCTATTGATTATTCCTGCCATATTCTTTTCGGTACAAAACCACTATATTCGTCCTAACAAAATTAAATTCCCAATCGAATTTTTCACGTGGTTAGCGAGCTGTGTACTCCTTGCAGCAACAGCAAGCTTACTTAATCAGTCATTTTTTCTTTTTAGCATTCCTTTATTAATGTGGTCTTCTATACGATTAAAGCAGCCCGCATGTAGTACTACACTTCTAATTACGACACTATTTTTCATTAACGAATTAATGGGTACACATCCTACTTACCAAGCTATACTTCCGCAATTTGGTCTTCACCTTGCTTGGCTAGTACTAATCCTGACAACGCTATATTTAAACACTTTGCGTTTAGACCACCAAAAAATTGCTTCTAGTCTCGAAGAGATGGTAAATCAACGGACTCAAGAATTACAAACAGCCAACCTTGAATTAAAAGATGAAGTTTATATCAGAGAGCAAGCAGAGCAATCATTCAGAACCTCATCTAAGCGCTATAAGGCATTATTCGAAACAGCTGGTATCCCAATCATTGTTTTAAATCAAAACTTCTGTATTAAACAATGGAATACCGCTGCAGAATTCTTATTTGGCTATGTTAGAGATGAAATAGTTGGGAGAAATTACATCGATATGTTCATCCCTGAAAACATGCAGGATGAAACTGCTTGGAAGTTTACCAAGGTAATCAAGAGTGGAATAAGTAAAGAGAGTCTGGAGAGTAAAATCATCAGCTATGACGGCCTTTCCCATACTATGCTCTGGAACATTAATCATTTATCTGATTTAGATGAAGATCCTAGATTAGGACAATTATTACTCATCGGTCAAAATATTTCTGAAATCAGAAAAACACAAAACCAGCTCCACTATCTAGCTCACTTTGACGCATTAACCGATACTGCAAATCGGCGTTTATTTGAGGATAGATGTGAACAAGCTATACAATCAGCGATGCGACACAAGCACAGCATAGCCTTAATAGGACTAGATATAGACCACTTTAAGCGTATCAATGACACACTTGGACATGATGCAGGCGATCAATTTTTAGTCTCACTTTCTGAACGTCTAAAGCAATGTATCCGTAAGGAAGATACCGTTGCACGCTTAGGTGGAGATGAGTTTGCAATTTTATTAACAAATATATCAGGGCAAGATGGCGCTGAAAAAGCAGCACGTAATATTCTTGAAGTCATTACGCAGCCGGTTAATATAAAAGGTAATGACCTCATCATTACCTCCAGTATTGGTATCACCTTATGCCCCAGTGATGGCTCGGAATACCCTGAATTATTAAAAAATTCAGACATGGCGATGTATCGAGCAAAAAATGCAGGTAGAAATAACATTCAATTCTATAGCCCTGAAATGAATGATGAAATGAGACGACAGCTCAACATAGAACAAGAATTACGTGCAGCCCTCCAAGAAAATCAGTTCCGCTTACATTATCAACCCATAATAGATATTGAAACTGGCGAAGTACTCGCTCTGGAAGCATTACTTCGCTGGATACACCCAGAAAAAGGCATCCTTAGACCTGATTATTTTTTACAAACTGCTGAGCAAACCGGCCAACTTCATGAAATAGGCCAATGGGCGCTCAAGAACGCTTGCTTACAAGGGCGCGCTATTCAAGAATGGTCGACTAAACCAATGCAGATTGCTCTAAATCTTTCTAATAGACAATTTAACCACCCCAACTTAGTTGCGTTAATCCAGAGTATTATTAAAGAAACTCGATTCAACCCGCATAATTTAATATTAGAAATGTCCGAAAATACCATCACAGCTAATATTGATGCGTCCTTTATGACACTCAGCAAACTAAAATCGCTTGGTGTATCACTCACACTAGATAGCTTTGGCACAGGTCTTTCTTCACTTCGCCAATTAAAGAAAATACCAATTGATATAATTAAAATTGATCGTACCTTTGTTAACGGCATACCAAATGATGAAAGCGATATGGCAATCACGGAAACCCTATTAGCAATCTGTGACCAGATGAACTTAAAATCTTTCGCCACGGGCGTTGAGACTCAAGAACAAGAAGCTTTTCTGAAAATAAACGGCTGCCGCTATGCCCAAGGTTACCTATATGCTGAACCCGTTCCTTTTAATCAGCTACCTGCTTTATTTGAACAAATTCACTCAGGTCATAACCTAAGTGAAGGTGAACAAATATTTTTACCCTTTGAGAATAAAGCTCAAATTTAACGATAACTTAGTCCTTAACATTTAGTCTTCATAGTCGCCGCTTAACAACCATCCTCTAAAAAATTTCATTCCTAAGTCGCCAACCAACTCTCTAGCCATAAACTTTTCACTTATATAGCTTTCACGAAGATTATTTTATTCAACTAACTCACTACCATCATCAATATTTACTTATTACTTGAATCATGAAATATAAAATTGTGTAAAACATAAACACCATTCGTTAATAGTTTGGACTTTCATGAAGATTTAGCGTACAACTGTACCCTGAAATTCTGGAGACAGTTATGAACAATCAAAAAAGTAACATTTCATTAAACCCTACATTAGCAAAATTTAGTTTTAGTATTATTCAGAAATTAGCTAAAACTCTTACCAATACGGCAGGTTTTGGTGTTTACATTGAGCCAATCATTCAACTAGCTTTACCAAATTGGAAAAGTGGAAAAATTAGTGCGAAAATCACAGATGTTCGTTATGAATCAACAAATCTCTATACATTAGTACTAAAACCTAGTTCGAAATGGAACACATTCCATGCGGGTCAATTTATTCAATTAAGTGCTGAAATAAATGGTTCACTCATAACACGTACCTTTAGTATTTCTTCTGAGCCTGCATATTTTAAAACCAGCGGTAATATAGAGCTTACGATAAGAAGCCAGGAAAAAGGCTTACTTACTCCATGGCTTCGAACTTCAGCACGACCTGGACACACAGTCTATTTATCTCAGGCGAGTGGCGATTTTATCCTTAAAAACAAGCAGCCGAAAAAACTATTCATTGCTGCAGGGAGCGGTATCACAGCAATTAGACCAATTTTAAAACAATACAAGAATGAAACTTGGTTTAAAGATGCTCAGCTTTTATTTTATGTAAATAACAGATCAGAATGCTTGTTCTTAGAAGATTTAAACACTCTTGAGAGCTGCGGTTTAACTTACAAATATATTTACTCTGAAGAAAGTGGACGAATTTGCCAACAACACTTAAACGACTTTTGCGACGATTTAAGTGATCGGGAAATTTATTTATGTGGTCCACCTAAAATGATCGAAACAACAAATAACTTACTTAAAGAAAATAAAGTCCCTGAAGCTAATATTTACTTCGAATATTTTGGCCCACCGCCGCTTCAACCAACGAACTTTTCAATAGATGACGATAAAGAGTTTATTCAAGTGGATTACCTGAGTTCAAATAAGCAAGTCAGCTTTAAAGCCAACAGCACGCCTATAACGTTATTGGACATGGCTGAAAGTGAAGGCCTTAATCCAGTATCTGGTTGTCGAACAGGTGTCTGCCATCAGTGCATTTGCAAGAAAAAACAAGGCCGTGTTTTCAATATCAAAACCAAAAAGTACTCAGATTCTGGTAGTGAAGAAATTCAACTTTGCCTATCAGTACCCGTTGGTCATGTTGAGCTAGAACTGTAGATTACCAAGGATTATATAATGCAAAATTTTAGTAAACCTAACAAAGAAACCTTAGATCAGTTCGCAGAAGAGCTTGACCAGGTCCGTTCAGAGGCGATGAGTAAGGTAGGTGAAAAAGATGCACGCTACATTAGGCGCCTTATTGGCATACAGCGATGTAGTGAGATTCTTGGACGAATTATCATGGTGCTTGGTTTCATAAACCCGGCACTCTGGATCTTAGGTGTTTTATTATTAGCGCTAGCGAAAATTTTAGACAATATGGAAATAGGCCATAATGTTATGCACGGGCAATACGACTGGATGAATGACCCTAATATCAATTCACGTAATTTTGAATGGGATATTGCCGGTGATGGTAATTCATGGAAACGTTATCACAATCATGAGCACCACACTTATACCAATGTCATTGGCAAAGACCGTGATTTCGGATACGGCATTCTTCGATTAAGTGACGACTTACCATGGAAACCTAAAAACAGATTTCAGTTTCTTCACTACCTTGGTTTAAGCGCCCTATTTGAATGGGGTGTTGCATACCATGAAGTAGCCGCCGAGCGAATTTTTGTAGGTAAGCGACGGGAATCAAGTAGCCTGCCAATTACTCGTAAAGAACTTAGAAACGCCTTCTTCAGCAAAGCAGGACGGCAAATTTTCAAAGATTATATATTTTTCCCTCTACTTTGCTGGCCTGTCGCACTTCAGGTAGTCATTGGAAACCTGATCGCTAACGTTATTCGTAATTTTTGGACATCTACTATCATTTTTTGTGGGCACTTTACTGAAGATGTACATACATTTCAGCCATCTGAAATTAAAAATGAAACTCAGGGCCAATGGTATTACAGACAAATTTTAGGTTCTTCGAATATAACAGGTAAAAAATGGTTTCATATTTTAACAGGACATCTAAGTTGCCAAATTGAACACCATTTATATCCCGACGTACCTGCCCCACACTATCGGGAAATGTCTATAAAGGTACAAGACATTTGCCAAAAGTATGACATTCCTTACAACACGGGCTCGTTCGGTAAGCAATACCTTACCGTTGTTAGTAGAATTTTAAAATACTCTACCCCCTCAATTACTCAAGCTTAGATTAACATAAGTATTTGGTGGCTTTTACCAACGATTGTTGCGTTAACAAGCCACCACACTTTTGTGTACATACCAATCCTTGATTATGAACTAAACTTAAAAGCCTATAGTAAAACTTTCATTCGTTCATTCTGAGGAGAAAGACATGCTAATTGGCGTCCCCAAGGAAGTTAAAAATAATGAATTCAGAGTTGGCTTAACCCCTTCTTCCGTCTATGAACTATGTCACGCGGGTCATCAAGTTAAAGTTGAAACCAACGCAGGCGTAGGCTGTGGATTTGAAAACTCTGATTTTATCGCTGCCGGCGCCAAAATCGTAGAACAAGCAGCTAATATATTTCAGTCTTCAGACTTAATTATTAAAGTCAAAGAACCTCAAACATTAGAACGCGCACAACTTAGACCTGGTCAAACTTTATTTACTTATTTACATCTAGCCCCAGACATTCCGCAAACGCAAGAACTTCTAGCCAGTGGAGCAACGTGTATTGCTTACGAAACAGTGACTGACAACCTTGGTAGACTTCCCTTACTTGCCCCCATGTCTGAAGTAGCCGGACGGATGAGTATTCAGGCAGGCGCTCACTGTTTAGAAAAATCACAACATGGCTCTGGTATTTTATTAGGAGGCGTTCCAGGTGTTCCCCCTGCAAATGTAGTCATTTTAGGTGGAGGAGTTGTTGGCTCTAATGCAACACAAATGGCTATAGGCTTGGGTGCTAACGTCACAGTAATAGACAAGTCACTCGATACATTACGTCACCTGAATACGCTTTATGGAAATAAAATTAAAACATTGTTTTCAACTAAGCAATCCTTGGCCGAACAATTATTAACAGCTGATCTTGTAATTGGCGCTGTGTTAATCCCTGGCGCACAAGCCCCTAAATTAGTTTCACGCATGCTTTTAAAAACGATGAAGCAAGGCTCAGCCATTGTCGACGTTGCAATAGACCAAGGTGGTTGTTTTGAAACGTCACACCCAACTACACATGAAAATCCAATCTTTATCGAAGAAGGTGTTGTTCATTATTGTGTTGCAAATATGCCCGGAGCACTAGCAAGAACTTCCACTCAAGCGCTTAACAATGCAACTCTTCCCTATGTACTAGCATTAGCAAATAAAGGAATTAAATCAGCGCTTTCTGAAAACACGGGTCTTTTACAAGGCTTAAATATTGTTGGAGGAAAGCTCTCTTGTCGCTCCGTAGCGTTAGCTCAACAGATTCCAGTAATATCACTCAAGTCAGGCTTACAATTGCTGTAACAATATTCCTCAAGCCAACAAACTTTGAATTTTTGTATAGTACTGATTACCTTCACACATCTTACGGCGCCAAAAGTAGTACTTAAGCAATACCCAAGTGTTAATAATGTAAGGTGTTTAGCTCAGGTATTCATTGAATTACTCTATCACTTAAATAAGCGTTTGTACGCTTAGTTTACTTTTTAATCAATTGAAACAAATATTAACCTTTCTTCTACATTTTCTAGCTAATTAAACTTCAGCATTCATCCTATACTTCTGTTATCAGGTTAAAAACAGAACAATAACCTGGAACATATTTTTGCTAATAAGCATAAGTAATTTCAATTAATTTCTAAAAGGCTTAACTATGTCAACGCCATCAGGACAGTTACTTCCCGTACAAGACTTAAAGCGAATACAAAATTTAAGGAATGAACCGAAAAGTATAAAAGCCAGTAAAAAAGAGATGAGGCAATACAACCAAATGAAAGAAGAAATACTTCAGTTTATGCAGCTCAAAAAGCAAAAGGTTAAAACCGTAATCAGTCACCAAGTAATAAACCAAATTCAAAATATATCTCGGCACGCTGCAAACGATGGCTTTTCTCCTTTGAATTATTCTCAGAAAATCACCCATTTAGTTGACTAGGACAAGCGACATAAACAAGACAGCTACTTAGATTTAAAGGTTTATATTTGATGCGCCGTCAAATATAAACTGTATTGCTAATGCGGCTAACAACACCCCTAAAAAACGCCTTAATATTTCATCTCCCGTTCTACCAATCAGTTGTTTTACATACTTAGAAAGTATCATCGATATAAACGTGACACAACAAATCAAAATAACAGCCAAAAATACACTCAGCTGTTCTGAGGTATCAATAGTATTTGAAAATAATAAAATTGAAACTGTTAACGATCCAGGCCCTGCTAATAAAGGCATTGATAAAGGAAAAACGGATATATCAATAACGTCGCTACCTTTTGAGTATTTAAGTTCACTCGTCACCATATTGAATGCAGTATAAAACAACAATAACCCACCTGATATTCGTAAAGCATGAATACTAATCCCCAACTGTTTTAAAAGTAGCTCACCATAATTGCCAAATAAAACTAAAACGATCGCTGAAATAAAAACCGCTTTTAGGGCAATTTTAGCGCGCGCACGAACCAGATCGCTCGGGGCAATACCATTAAAAATTAGCGCAACGCCAATCGGGTCGATGATGACAAATAATGCAGTGAGTGCATTTAAGAATATAGGTAGATCCATAGGTTCACTTCAGTAAAAGGTTCTATCTTCACACGCTTTATCTGAATATAGCTTGAAAGGTACTAATCCGACAGTTATAAGGCTACTTTATTTATGGCTGGACGATGTATACAAGAGAGGGTCTATTCTGAATTGCATTTGCTTAATACTTAGACACTATTACTGTAGGTTGGCGATGAACGAAGTGCATCCCAACAAGAGCCAATCTGTCGAGTTTTGTTGGTATTCGTTGTACTCATCCCTACTTACTTTAAAGGCTTATTGGGCTAAAGTAAGTGCCTTTCGGATATAGTCTATTTAAGGTAAGTCATTTAACAAACATTAAGCAAAGCGTATTATACTCAACAACATCCTCAGACTCATTATTAAAGGCTTATGCTACATGATTACGACTTTTACAGAATTACTTGCCGCAGCAATTGAGCAAGATGAGCCACAACGATTATTGTTCTTATTCGCGAAGACTGAAAGTGAAGACCCGAATAAAAAAGATCAGCACGGTACAGTATCACCCGTCATGTGTGTTGACAAACTGCCTGAAGATATAGAATCATTTACAACCTTAAAAGCCGAGGCTGATAGTATTTCAACAGACTGGGATCTACTCATCACCGTAGGTCTTTCTGGCAAAGGTGGCATGCCTCCTTCAGAGGAAGAAGCAGAGCCTTTCTTAAACAAAATGGCTAACGACCTATCGTCAGGCCAATCCATGTCACAATATTTAGTCTTTGATCGAAGTGAGAATCCAGTATTAATTGACGTGTGTTAGCCCGAGCCCGTCTTAGGCTACTTGCTAATAGCCAGTACCCTAAGACCGGTTTTACTAAACGAATTCACCAGTCCGCTGGCTATTAGCCTAACCTTTGCTACTAAGCCCCGGTAAATAGGCGAATCGTTATTAAAACACTTAGTAATATTAAACAAATACACCATACAAAAGATGCCCGACTATTGATTTAAATAAGAAGAACTGCTCTGAGGTGAACTCAGCATAATAGATACCTACGCAATTAATAACCGGAATAACTAGGATTAGCTTTCAGGGTAAATACTTATTAATAAAACTTTCTCACACCATGAACAAACATTAATATTATTCATATTTTAAAATTTCTCTAATTAGCCATTATTACACCCCTACGTTTCATTGCGTTGCTGGGTGTTTCTAAGAATTTTTAGTTCACTATAAATTCTTCATAAATTTGTATCCACTTGGAAAATTACTCGTTTTGCCTACTGACGCATGACAGCTACATACGTCATCGTTAAGATAGCTGTTTTCAATAACAAAAATTGACGACTATGAACTCTAAAATAATTTCATCAATACTCCTGACTCTATCCTTATGTGCATCATTTATAAGTATAAAAGCCTTTGCTCAAGATCCGACAAAAAAGACAGAAGTAGTACCTATTCATATGTGTGTCTGGGATCCAATAGGTAAAGCCGGTCCCGCCGGACAGATAATGAAAGAAGCAAAAATATATGCTTACAAGTGGGGGGTAGATCTGTCTTATGACGTTTTCACTGACGAACGTATTGCAATTGATGAGTTTAAACTAGGTCGCTGTGATGCAGTGAATATGCTTGGTTTTCGCGCACGTGAATTTAATACCTTTACTGGAAGCTTAGGGGCTATTGGTGCCATTCCTAGCTACAAACATTTAGGCATTATTATTAAGAGTCTGAGTTCCCCCAAAGCAGCTAAATTAATGCGTGTTGGAGAATATGAAGTTCTAGCGATGGGGCCTGCCGGAGCTATTTTTATGTTTACACGAGATAGAACCATACTGCAGCCCAAAGACTTTGCAGGCAAACGTGTGGCGGTACTCGATGGAATCCCTGAGTCAGAATACCTAACTCAGAAGCATGGCATGACTCCTGTTAACTCCACAATTTTTAACTCTATTTTAAAATTTAATAATGGCACGGTTGACCTGACAGCTGCACCGGCAATTGTTTATGAACCGTTTGAAATGCACAAGGGTTTGGAGCCTGACGGTGGTATTTACAGAGAACCATTCCTATATATTACGATGCAGGTTATTGCTCGTTGGGAAAAATTCCCGGATGGTTTTTTTCAAAAAGCACGTAATAAAGCGGTTGAAGATTACTCAAAATTTGTCAAATTTTTAACCGATCCTGAAGCAACCATCCCTGAAAAATACTGGATCGATATTCCTGACCACCTATACGATTATTGGGTTGAAGACTTTAGGGAGAGTCGATTAGAGCTAGGCGAACAAGGCATATATGACAAACGAACCTTAAAATTGTTACGTAAGGTTCGTTGTAAGCTCAGTCCTAAGGATGCAGAATGCACCGCGAGTAATCGAGAATAATAAATTAACTACTTGAGCTTTCGGTATGTGGATCTTGATGTATCAGGATATCTGCATACTGGAATTCTTTTCGTATACTGCTTTCAACTTCTTCACTGAGAACATGGGCCTCTAATAGCGTCAAACTACCATCTAAAACCAGATGCAACTGGATAAACTTTGTTTGACCTGATTGCCTAGTCCTTACATCATGAACTTCAATCACCGCGGGATGTTTTGTCGCTAACTCATGAATAAGCCGCTGCTCCTTTTCAGGTAGCTCACGATCAAGTAATAACTGCACAGACTCATACCCAATCTCAAGCGCGCATTTAAGAATATAAACACCAATTAATAAACCAATAATAGGGTCGGAATATAACCACCCCATATAATAAAGCCCCAATCCAAGCAAAATACCTGCATTCGTGACTAAATCAGAAGCATAGTGGACTGAGTCAGCTTTGACAGCAATAGACCCCGTCAACTTAACAACGTAGCGCTGGTAAGTTACCAGTAAAAACGTGAGTATCATCGAAAATACAATCACACTAACCCCAACATCAAAAGATGCAAGTTCTTCAGGGTAAATAATGCGCTCAAGGGTGTATATAATCAGAAACACAGCAGAGCTTACAATAAATATAGCTTGACCTAAGCCTGCTAAAGCTTCGGCTTTGCCATGACCAAACCGATGCTCCTCATCTGCTGGCACTAGCGCATAACGCACCGCGAACATATTAATGAGTGATGCTCCAAGGTCTAATAATGAGTCTACCAATGCGGCCAGTACCCCCATCGAACCCGTTGCAATCCACGCATAACATTTTACAATCAATAAAATCAATGCAACAAATACTGACGCCTTAGTCGCCAATACGATTAATCTTTCTGATTTTTTACTTAGAACCCTATTGGTCTGCTCAACCATTTTTACCCCACCAGTTATCTTCTTAGCGTTATATCAGAAACAAATAAAGCTATACAAACTTACAATATTTAGTTGTTTTTTATTAAATTTGCATTTCCTACGATAGACAACTTCGCATAAAAAACTTCTAAATCTAGTAAATACCATTCATCGCACGCATTATGCCCACTATCCCCTAATGGAGACTCAAGTAAATCAAAGCCTTTTCGCTGGTACAATGAAATAGCCTTTGTCATGTTTTTAAGCGTTTCTAAATAGCAAAATTGATACGCCATTTCATGCGCTTCTAGTAAAAGTATATCAATAAGTTGATCACCTAAACCTCGCCCTCTAACTTCAGGTAAAAGATACATTTTTTGTAATTCACAGCAAGACTCTAAATTACAATTAAATGCGTAAATACCGCCACCACCAACAACCTTTCCATCGATTTCAATTACATAATAAGCTTTACCTTGCTCTGAATAAGCATCAGACATGTGGTCTAATTCAGGGTCTTGCCAAGCAAAGCCCTCACGATTTGCACCAAACTCTGTTAATACCTCACGAATAATTTGACCAACAATAGGGTTGTCACTTGAATGAATTCGTCTAATAATCATATAAAGCCTTTGTTTATTTAATACAGTCTGTTTACATTATTCAAAAGTGGGTTGGTACAAATATGACCGTTAATTTATATACCGCAAAACAAGTAAGAGAGCTTGATCGAATCGCAATTGAAGACCATGGCGTCGATGGTTATCAACTGATGCAAAAAGCTGCACGTTTTGCATTTCATACCCTTGTAAAACAATGGCCAAAATGTAAAAGCATCTATGTTTTTTGTGGTAGTGGTAATAACGCCGGAGATGGATATATTCTCGCAGGCATCGCAAAAAATCGTGGGTTTGATGTTAAGTTACACTATCTATCCCCTCCAGAGAACTTAAAAAATAATGCCCTGCTCGCTTACTACTACAGCCTAGAAGCGAATGTCAGCTGCCAACCATTTACAAAGAAGACCAACCTCACCTCATCGATAGATAAAACTTCTGTGATTATCGACGCAATACTTGGAACAGGCCTTCATTCTGAGGTTACTGGGAAATATAAACAAGCAATTAACTTATGTAATCAATCCAATGCTCCCATACTTTCTATTGACATCCCATCCGGCTTATCTGCAAATACAGGTAATCCTTTTGGTTTAGCAATCAAAGCGAACTGCACCGCAACATTTATTGGCTTTAAACAAGGAATGTTTACAGGGGCCGGTAGAAGTTATTGTGGCGATATTCTCTTTGATAGCCTTGGTATTTCAGCTGATATTTATAAGAAAGTTCCCATAAGTGGGAAAAAACTCAGCATTCATACCACTTTAAAATCAATTAAACCAAGAGAGCTTAATGCTCACAAAGGCAAATATGGACATGTTTTATTAATTGGTGGTGATCATGGTTATGGCGGCGCCATTTTTATGGCTGCTGAAGCAGCAGCCAGAATGGGTGCTGGCCTGGTCAGTGTTGCGACACAAGCAGAGCATGTAAGCGCCTTGCTTTCACGCCAACCGGAAATAATGGTCAAATCCGTCACCAATAGAGGCCAGTTGTTACCATTAATAGAGCTAGCCAATACTCTGGTAGTCGGCCCTGGATTAGGACAATCATCATGGTCAGAGCAAATGCTACATTGCGCTTTAATCAGTAAAAAAACAATTGTGCTGGATGCAGATGCTCTAAATCTTCTCAGTAAGCATTCAGACTGGCTCAAACACTCAGATCTTATATTAACCCCTCATCCAGGTGAAGCAGCACGCTTATTAAATGTGCCACTCCCCGCTATTGAGGAAGATCGCTTTAAATCAGTTCAAGCCATTCAAAAGAAATGGGGAGGTTCAGTATTACTTAAGGGTAGTGGTAGTTTAATTAGTCATAAAGATGACTCAATTAATTTATGCCCTTATGGAAACCCTGGCATGGCGTCAGGTGGAATGGGTGATGTTTTGAGCGGAATAATAGGTAGCTTAATTGCTCAAGGTTTAAGTAAAGAGAGCGCGCTTGAATTGGCAGTTTGCCTTCATGCAAGAGCTGCAGATGTCGCGGCGCAACAAAGCGGTCAACGAGGAATATTGGCAACAGACTTAATTCCTATTGCTCGTTCGTTATTAAATAACAACCTCAAGGTTAAACCTATCTAAAATGGCACATGAATAGCTAACTCAATGCTAGCCAAACCCCCACTCCCAACATTAAACTACCGGCGATACGATTAATAAACTTAACGTTACCGCTATTAACCAGTAATGCACGTAAACGGCTTGCTCCTCCAGCATAAATAAGCAAACACAAAAATTCTAACAATAAAATAAGTATAATCAGAGTCACTAATTGTGTCTGAACATGCTGTTCATAGTCGATAAAGGGTGGTAACAACGCGATAAAAAAAGCCCAGCCTTTAGGGTTGGCTATCGCGGTGATAAACCCCTGAAAAGATAGCGCACGTCTAGACAATCCATCATAGCTACTCCCTTCCAAGTTGAAAGCTAACTTACCTCTCGATAACCATAGCTGTACACCCTGGTAACATAAAAAAGCACCTCCGCCATACTTTAAAAAAACAAATAGACCTGGATAGTTAAGCATTATAGCTGCTACCCCAATAACAGAGAATGATGCGACTAAACCGACGCCTAGTAGCTCCCCCGTCATCATCCACATAGTACGGCGTAAGCCAACACTCATACCCATGGTAAATGCAAGCATCATGCACATACCTGGCGTAATCGATACAAGAAAAAATGTAGGGATAAAAATACTTAGTATCGGTATAGACATAAACACAGAACTCTAAAGGTCGGGCGTAGCGTCCACAAACGATAACTCATCAACACACTACTCTTTAATCTTAATGACAATAAATAATGGGTTTCCTTGGCGAACGATTAATACCGGTATAAATCGATTTTTTGGTAAGTTTTCAACGACCTTTAAGAATTGAGTCATTGTTGTGAAACGCTGGTTGTTTAAACGAGAAATTATATCACCTTGTCTTATACCTGCAGCTCTTGCGGGTTGACCAAGTACTTGAATTACTTGAACTCCCGCATCAAGATTCATTTCTTCTAATGTTCTATCATCCAGTAGTTTTACATTTAAACCTAAGCTATTACTATCTTTCGCATGAGATTTGGCAATTTCAGAAGCAGGTTTTTCAGCACCTGGTAGTTCACCTATCTTAAGTGTAAGCGCTTCTTCCTTTCCATTTCTCATCACAAGTAACTTCACCTTGTCGCCAATTTTTGTTCGACCGACTAATTGTGGCAGCTCAGTTGAAAAGCTAATTTCTTCACCATCATACTCAATGATGACATCACCCGTATTTATGCCAGCTTCATCTGCGGGTGACCCTTCCAGAACCTGTGATACCAACGCACCATAAGGTTTATCCAAACCAAATGACTCAGCAAGCCCTTTACTCACTTCCTGAATTAATACACCTAACCAGCCTCGCGAAACATAACCTTTATTTTTAAGCTGATCAACAACCTCCATTGCAACATCAATAGGTATAGCAAAAGACACCCCCATGAACCCTCCGGAACGGGTATATATCTGAGAGTTAATACCGACAACTTCACCATCCATATTGAATAAAGGCCCACCTGAGTTACCTGGGTTAATCGCGACATCGGTTTGAATAAATGGCACATAATTTTCGTTCGGCAGACTACGTCCTTTCGCACTTACTATGCCCGCAGTTACGGTATAATCAAAGCCAAAAGGAGAGCCGATTGCAAACACCCATTCTCCTACTTTCAATTCTTTTGACTTTCCCAATTTAACTGCTGGTAAATCATCGGCTTCAACTTTTAAAACGGCTAAATCAGAACGTTTATCTGAACCAATTAATTTTGCCTTCAACTCTCGTCGATCATTAAAACGCACATAAATTTCATCAGCACCGTCTATTACATGATTGTTTGTCAGAACGATACCATCTTCACTTACAATAAAACCGGATCCCATTGATTGCAGTTGTTTTTTTTCTTTTTTACCTCGTAAATCATCTCCACGATCTGGCACACCGCCAAAAAAATGTTTAAATATTTCAGGCAACTGGTTCATTTCATTTTGGTATTGTGAAGATTGATCGACATAACTAATCGTACTAATGTTAACCACTGATTCAGAGTGTTCTTCTACCAAAACAGTAAAGTCGGGAAGGCTGGCTGCAAATACGTTATAACTAAGTAAGTTAATGAAACAAAACAAACAGATAGTTAGCTTTTTATAACCCATAAGTACTCCTAGATAATGCCACAAAGGCACTTAGATATTTTTATATTGGCTACATATTTTGAGGCTTAACTAACTCTTTTCAACTTAAAGATAGTTAAGGGCAAGGTAATGATAAATATTAAGTGGAGGCTGGCGCATTGACACGAACCATTTCTGGCTTAAATCGCTCATCATCCAAATTGTTACGCGCATAATACCTTGCAAACACAAAACCAAGTAATAAAGAAATCAGACCGGTAAGCGCAACGGCACCATCGTGCCAAACAAGAATGCTTTTCGCGAAAACAGATGCCCCAAGCATGACTAATAAGGGCATCATAAACATTAGTAAAGATGCACTTAATAAGCCCTGTTCAGAAATCGATAAAAATACAATATCACCAGGTTTTGCATTTATAGTGTTAAGTACACTGAACTCGATACATTTGTTACTCGATAGTTTTGTCAGCGCGCTCTGACCGCAGCCTGATTTTAACTGACAACTTTCGCATGCGCTTTGACGATGAATTTTGACATTCACATACCCATGTTTTGCTTCACTTATAACGAGTGCTTGTTCTTCAATCATATTTAAATCTTTGTATCAGTCAAATGCTATTCAATTTATATCGCGTATTTATTACATCTCTGGTTTTACTGATTCAGCCACTAGCATGGCGGTCATAGCAGGTATTTCACCAATAACGGTCACACTATATTGATGTGAATTAAAGGTTAAAGTTTGTGCATAAGCAACAGTTGCACCAACTTGTGAAGCGCCCTCTGGCATCATATTATCTTCAATTTTTTCTATAAAAACACTGTAATTAGCGAGGCCATCACTATATACCAACACATTCCCCCCTAACTGATCATTGCCACTTATCGACATAAAACCAGGCGGTACCCAATCACTTTTCCACCGTATTTCAGACGGCCAATTTATATCTTTTTGCACAGTAGGAATCATAACATGTTCCACCAATAATCCTGCATTCATTGGTTCTAGCGCCTTGTCACTAATTTTTTTCGGAAATACAATATTAGTGTATTGAAAACGTTCTAGATCGACCCCTTCCTCATTCTTTAAAGCAGACTTCAATAACAAGCCTGTTTGTTTATCTAGCCACAAAAAGTAACTATAACGATGAAGATCTACTGCTTTTATCGCTAATTTTATACAAGGGCGGTCTACTAGTCGGCATTCGCCTATATTCTGCAAACGGTAATTTTCTTGATCAGGCATAAAATTAGAAAATGACTGTACAATTTTATTTGAATACTTAGCTTTCTCAAGCTGCACAACACGATTATCAGGAAACACGCACATTACTTGATTTCCCTGCCGTACAATTTCACCCATTTCACCATCAAGTTGCTTCAACAACTCTTGTTCTTCACCATTATGATACCGGTGAACAATACTCATCGAGCTTGACATATCCCCTCTGGAAAACATAAACGTACCTTGATAGTTTTCCTTCATAGAAGCAAGCTGCATCTTTTCTAGCCACTGCTCAGGAGAATATTCAGGTGAAGTATCTGCATTCGTTATACTTGAGAGAAACAACAATCCAAAAACAATCTGTACTAATGAAAACAAACGCATTGCGGTTGTGTGGCCTCTTTTATTTCTCAAAAAAATCATGTTAACCGCCAAAACCTTTTTATATTCCAACTGCATTTACACTCGCAACACGTGCGAGAGGTATCATGCCGGCATGAGAGCTAGCAACCGAATGCTCTGCATGGCGAAGCAGATATTCATTAAATCTACGTGCGTGCTCTTCAGTAAATTCAACAATTATCTTCGGTTGTTTCTTTGAAGCGCTTAAACCCTCAGAAGGCGCTGTTAACGTACTTACATTTTGAAATCCTGGCGCGTTTATATTTGCTGACAAGGAGGCAGGAACCGAAGTTATCAAATTTTCATTAACACTCGAACGCCCATCTACACCATTTTGTAAAACAAAAACGAATGCAACAAATATACTAGCTGCAATCGCAAATCCACTACTAATTTTAGTCATGAGTTTAGAGCTAGTGCTATCAACATTAATGTTAGTATCAGAAACAGGATTACCTGATGGTGATTGTAATGCAGAATTGCTCATTGACGAAGATGAGTCATTCGTTTGTACAGAAGTATCTTCAAGTGTTTTGCTTAAATCGTCATTGACTTGCAAAGGTGCTTCTTGTGCAATCGCCTGTGAAACAGCTTGACTAATATCAATCGCTAAAAAGTCTTCCTGCTCATGCTGTAAAACAGATTTTACGGAGTGATAGGTCTTCCAAATATCTAGTAATTCGTCCTTATCAGCATGAGATAATACGCGTTGGAGTTCAAGTTCATTCGCTTCATCATCCATTAAGGCGGATATAGACTCTTTTAAACGATCATCCATATCTATTCTCCCAGCTTAAGTTAGCTTGATAAAAAAACAGGTTATTTACAAGGTAGAACATTAGCGCCCCCCCGTATGCGCATGAATTTCTTTATCCACCGCATCTCTTGCTCTAAAAATTCTTGAGCGAACCGTACCCACAGGACAACTCATCACTTCAGAAATTTCATCATAACTTAAGCCATCAAACTCTCTAAGTGTCAGCGCAACACGTAAATCTTCAGGTAGTGCAATAATGGCATCATTAACAACCTTCTCAAGCTGTTCTTTGTTCAATAAGCTCTCAGGCGTAGCATTATCACTTAAACGCTGATTGCCTGAATAATATTCTGCATCATCAATATCAACATCAGCTGCAGGTGGTCGCCGCCCTTTAGAAGTTAGATAATTCTTTGCACAATTGATCGCGATTCGATAAAGCCAGGTATAAAAAGCACTCTCACCTCTAAAATTCGCCAGCGCTCGGTACGCCTTTATAAATGCTTCTTGACTCACATCAGCAATTTCATGATGATCTTTAACGTAACGTGAAATAATCGATGCAACTTTTCCCTGGTATTTAATCACCAGCATATCAAACGCTTTTTTATCCCCTTTTTGAACACGTAGCACTAGTTTCTGATCGACTGAAAGAGCAGAAGCGCTATCGTTTAGTGGTGCTGAATTAGGTCGATGCATAGGATTTGAGGTGTTTTTAGTTCCAAACGGTGTCTGACAAAAATGGCTATTAGCATTATCTCCTAGAAGCGCTGTAATTAAAACGCCTTTGACCTGATTGCTACATGTACTTTCCAAAGAACTACACTCAACTAACGAAGTTACGCCCTTTTTGCTCTTTAAAGCAAGATTGCTCGACATTTTGACACCCTGTTCAGCCGATTTAGACTGTTCTTTAAAATATATTCGTTAATTAAAGAGACTAGAGATTTGCAATTTAGTTCAATCCGTTAATAATATGTGCTGATTTTTTTAAAGACCCTAGATTATGCAAGCTTCTTTTTTATACGACGTTCTTATCATTGGCAGTGGAGCAGCTGGATTAAGTGCAGCGCTATGCCTAAGCAAAAGCGTATCAGTTGCCGTAATTTCTAAAGCATCACTCGCAAGCGGCTCTACACCCTGGGCTCAAGGCGGCATTGCTGCCGTATTAAGTGATGATGACGATATTGAGTCACATATAAAAGATACACTCAACGCTGGCGCGGGTTTGTGTAATAAGGATGCAGTACGTCTAACCGCCGAAAATGGTCGAAACAGTATTGAGTGGTTGATTGAGCAAGGCGTTGATTTCACAAAAAACAATGAATCCGGTTCGACAGATGATTACCATTTAACAAAGGAAGGCGGACATAGCCACCGTCGAGTTGTTCATGCTGACGATGCCACAGGGCTCGCAATTTCCAACTCCTTGTGTGATCAAGCAGAGGCCGCTAAGAATATAGACATACATGAAAACCGTGTTGCCATTGATTTAATCACCCACAAAAAATTATGCTTACCTGGCAACAGGTGTGTCGGAGCATACGTTTTGAACCGTAACGATAATCACGTAGAATTGTTTCGGGCACGCTTTGTCATTATCGCAACTGGTGGCGCAAGTAAGGCTTATTTATATACCAGCAACCCAGACGGCGCCAGTGGTGACGGTATTGCAATGGCTTGGCGTAGTGGCTGTCGAGTTGGCAATATGGAATTTAATCAGTTCCATCCAACCTGCCTGTATCATCCACAAGCAAAATCTTTTTTAATCACTGAAGCCGTGCGCGGTGAAGGTGGCCATTTATTACTGCCTAATGGCGAGCGGTTTATGCATCGATTTGATGATCGCTTAGAACTCGCTCCAAGAGACATCGTCGCCCGCGCTATCGATCACGAAATGAAACGCATTGGCGCAGACCATTTATTACTGGATATTAGCCACAAACCTGACGACTTCATTAAATCGCACTTCCCCACTATTTATGAAACCTGTCTCGGATTTGGCATTGATATCACCAAATCACCGATCCCGATTGTGCCTGCGGCCCATTATACCTGTGGCGGCATTATGGTTGATTATCGAGGCAGGACTGATATTAATCAATTATACGCCGTGGGTGAGGCTTCTTTTACGGGCCTTCATGGCGCAAATCGTATGGCTAGTAACTCATTACTTGAATGTATTGTTTATGGACAAGAAGCTGCAAAAGATATAAATCGTAAAATTGACCAAATCCCCTCGCCTCCAGAAGCACCGGTATGGGATGAGTCACAAGTAACTGACTCCGATGAAGACGTTGTTATTGCTCATAACTGGGATGAACTTCGTCGCTTTATGTGGGATTACGTTGGTATTGTACGAACTAATAAACGTTTACAGCGCGCAAAACATCGCGTTGATTTATTACATCAAGAAATACTGGATTATTATAGTAACTATAGTGTCACCAATGATTTACTTGAGTTACGCAATCTCGTGACGGTTGCCGATTTAATTATCTGCTCTGCAATTCAACGAAAAGAAAGCAGAGGTTTACATTATACTTTAGATTATCCTGAGACCTTTGAAACAGCCAGCGATACAATTTTGACGCCGACAAATTACTCTACTAGAGATTGGTAGATAGCAGACAAGCATAGCTTGTAGGTTGATGATAAACGAAATGAATCCCAACATCTGCATTGCGTCAATCTTTGTTGGGGTTCGCTTCTATCATCACAACCTACTTTTCTAGAGGCAGCTCTTAATGATTTGCATCAGAGATTTCTAGATATGACATCAATTCTTCAAAATTAAACGGCCAAAATAATTCTTGCGGGGAGTGCTCAAATTTAATGACAGGGATACTAATACCGTATTTTTCAAATAATCTGTCATTGTTAGCGATATCAATAATTTTTAAGGTAAACTGATGCGATAAAGGAACATTATCAACAAGCGCCTTAGCTAATTCGCACAGATGGCAACCTGAGGTCGAATACAGCAAAAGAACCTTATTATCTTTTTGTTTATTATCAGACACTTATATTTCCAAATTAAAGTAACTTATATTAGCGCTTGGCAAGCGAATATTAGATGCGCATAATACATAAAAACCTAATTTAATTTCAATCTACAAGTACATTCAATCAACAAGAAAAAGGCAGTTAACGTCATATGTGGTTTAAAAATATTCTCTTTTATCGTTTTAGCAAACCCTTTGAAATGAGCAGCGATGCATTAGAAACTCTTTTAAGTGAATCACCTTTTAGCCCTTGCGGCCCTAATGATATTTATCAATTAGGCTGGACTAGCCCACTACAAAAACATTCTGATCAGCTCGTACACATCTCACAGGATTATTGGATGATATGCCTGCAGAAGCAAGAGCGTATTTTACCGGGTTCAGTGGTCAACGAACAAGTACAAGAAAAAGTTAATCAAATAGAAGAAGAGCAACATCGCAAAGTAACACGAAAAGAAAAAGCTGAGCTTAAAGAAGAAATCACCTTACAATTACTCCCGAAATCCTTTACACGAACCAGCCGTCATTTTGCCTACCTATCACCAAGCAAAGGTTATATGGTGATTAATACCGCTTCAGCGAAGGTCGCAGATGAATTTACCAGTTACTTACGAAAAACAATTGGTTCGTTACCTATTCGCCTACCCGTTGTTAAGCAAGCACCAAGTTCAGTCATGACACATTGGGTAACGAAAGATTCTAGCTTGCCTGAAAACATCACCATAGGATATGAATGTGAACTAACCTCTACCGGTGAAGAAAAAGGCAGCATTAAATACAAAGGTCTGGAGCTAGATCAAGAACAGATAGAGCAGCAAATTCAATCAGGTATGGAAGTAACAAAACTCGCCGTTGAGTGGCAAGAGAATGTCACCTTCATGCTAGGGTCTGATTTAGCGGTTAAACGAATAAAATTTGGAGATGTATTACAAGACCAGCTAGATGACGCAAATGCAGAAGATGCAGCAAGCGCATTTGACGCAAGTTTCGCCATTATGACGCTTGAATTTGATCGCTTAATTCCAGATGTTTTAAATGCGTTTGGTGGTGAAGACACAACAGCAATAATCGAAGTATAACTGAGATTACACACTGGGGCGCAACGCGCCTCAGTGTTAAAGTATTACTACAGCTTAGATAAAACCTTTATCAAGCGCCTCTTGACGAATTCCAGTCCAACCTTCCCGTACTGTTTTAATGTGGTTAGCTACTTCATCCAATGCTTCCAGATCATTTTTCATGTTAGCTTGAAGTAATCTGTGCTCACAATAAGAATATAAGTCAGAAAGATTTTGAGAAATCTCTCCACCTTTTTCAAAATCCAAGAAGCTTCTTAATCCCGCTATAATTTCAATCGTACGATTAATTAACTTATTTTTTCCTTCGAAATCTTTAGCTTGAATCCTAGACTTCGCCATATTAATACGCTCAACAGCCCCATCAAAAAGCAATTGAATTAACTGATGACGATCAACATCCACAACACTGGTTTGTGCATTAACCGACTGATACTGATGCAATGCATTCATGCTATTCTCCTACTTTTTATGCATTTTTAACCGACTGAACTTAGTCAATTAAACGCTACTTTAAACTATTAATCACTACCTGTGCCAGCTAAGGCATCAAGCTGTTTCTGTACAAATTCTGCCGTACTGTTGAGCTGCGATATAATAATATCAGCAGCAGTAAACTGCCTTGCCAATCGAGCAGTTAGACTTTCAATTCTGGTATTTAAATCCGCTCGTTCTTCAGCAATTAATAACAACTCACTATTTAAACGATCAGTTTTAGAGGTCAAAGCGCCGTCTGTTGTCACAAAACGTGTGATCAGATCGACAAACTGCTCCCCTACTCCTTCAATATAAGTAACCGTGCCACGATCACCTGTTGCAGAACCATCAACAGTAACTCTAATACCTTCAGAATCATCACCTGTCGCCGCAGTTAAAACTTGCCCACTTCCAGTTGCTGCAACACCATTGATTGTTCCTTCAATATCAACGCCATCTGTTCCAACGCCGACACTTAAACCTAATTGCGCCGCAGTATTTGTATCGACAGCTGTTAGCTCAACTTTAGAGCTTGAACCATAATTATTTGAATTAATTACTATTTGGTTCGAGCCATCAAGCGATACCGTGACCGTTTTCCCTGCAGCGGCCAATGCCGAGTCTTGGTTAATTTTAGTTTGTAGTTCAACAACAAGCTCTTCCTGAGTATAAGCTGCGGCATCTAAAGTGATTTCACCACTAGTGATACCATCAACCATAAGCGTAAAGTTATCATTATTGGCATCAATCGTTGTACTCGCAGTTAAACTAACCGTACCAGACAATTCTGCCTTGGTAGCTGCCGTTGTCACATTGATTGCATAGGACCCTGGCTTAGTATTTATACTAGCGGTTTCAAACTTTACCTGACTATCAGAAACCCGCCCTTGCTCACCAAATATAGCAGCAACATCTTTAGGGTCAGACGCTAATTTTTTATTAAACGTTGACTCATCAAAGTTTAACAAACCGGTTTTGTAGTCAGTTGAAATTCCAACTTCAGACAAAGACCTTACATTTGCACTTTCTAGCCCACCCACTGCATTACCGAGAACCCTTCTTACTTGAGCCATCATGGTTCGTGTAGTTGCGTCACCAAGTAGAAGACCATTTTCAGAAGCTCCCGAAGGATCGAATTCACTGTTATCGTTAATCAGGGTTTGAAGGGCATTAAACTTCTCGATAAATTCTTTTACTTTAGTGACTACTTCCTCTGTATCATTTGCGACCACTAAACTCGATGGCGCACCATCATTCGTACCCGTAAGCGAAAGCGTAACACCAGGAATAACATCATCAACCGTATTTGAAGAACGCGTTATTGGCACACCGTTTAATTCAAACGCTGCATCAACCGCAGCTTGACTTAAATCTAAATTTAAAGCGCCTGCGGTATAAGATAAACGTGAAAGCCCGTTCTCATCCGTATCACTTCCATCCCCAGTATCCGTTACCTGTATTTCAATTTCATTGGCAATACCGGTTTCATCAGAGTTCAGCACTAATTTATAACCCGAGCCAGTATTTAGAACAGTCGCTGTAACGCCTAAACTTGATTCTTCATTGATCGCTGCTGCAATGCCTTCAAGCGTGTTATTAGAACTATCGATCACTACATTTGCTGTTGTGCCACCAACAGTAATACTTAAGGATCCGGTCCCTAAAGCTGTAGTATCGGAATCGTTAAGCAAGGTTCTAGTGGTTAGAGTTTGTGAAACGGCTAATGCATTCACTTCAAGTTGATACGAACCTGTGCTAGCACTACTTGAGTCAACCACAGCTGAAAATGCGGAGCTACCAGAAGTAGCAGATTTAGAATCAAATAGATCAGGATTAGAAAGGGTTCGCGCAGGTAGGCGTAATTCAGTAATGGCAGACTGAATTAACCCAAACACCGATAATTCAGCATTTATTTCAGATTCTTTATTATCAAGACGCGCTTCAGTCGGCGCTCTCTCGGCACCAGCCAGCTTATCGATCAACTCACTGGTTAAAACACCGGAGCCAATACCTACCGAAGAAATACTTGCCATTTTTGCCACCTTTACCTACAACTAACTTACATAATAAATGAAAGCTGTCGAATAACGCCCTGCAACACAGTCGTTACTGCATTACTTATAAAGAGTATATCGGCAAAAAAGGGTAAAAGTTTACCTTTTACCCTGTAAAATAATGTTAACGATTGCCGCGCATTACACTTTTGCGTTAAATAAACTCAATGGTTCATCTTGCTGCAAGTCTTGCGCCAACTTCAACGCCACATCATCAGGTATTTGTCGAATCACAGCAGAAGTATTACGATCCACCACTGTAATCACCGTTTTACCAGAGTCTTCATCCAGATTGAATTGCAAGTTTCGTTGAACAGACTGAACATAGTCATTCAACTTAGTCACCGCCTTTTCAACATTTTTCTGATCAACCTCTTGACCTTCAACTTTTTGCTGAGCTTGAGCGGCCTGACCGGACTTAACACCGGAAGCATTAACATTTAAACCCGCCTCTGAACCTTTTGAGTTTTGAGACAACGGCATAGTAACGACCCGTTGAGCAGACTGATCTACACCACTTATTTTTACGTCGCCCATATTACACCTCGTTCTTATCTTATAACTAGTAAACCGGTTTTAGTATTATACTAAAACCGGTGATTCACTAAGCGATTCCCTTACCACCCTACTGTAGTAACGATAACACTTGCTGTGGTCGTGAGTTCGCTTGCGACAATACTGAAATACCTGCCTGCTGTAGAACCTGAGATCTTGATAGCGCCGCAGTTTCTGCAGCAAAATCAGCATCCTTGATTCGCGAACTAGCAGCCGATAAGTTTTCACTGTTAACCGCATTCGTTGAAATAGTTGACTCAAAACGGTTTTGAATCGCACCTAACTTCGCTTGCTCTCTTGCCACTTGATTAATCGCATTATCAAGCGCCGTGACTGCAGCCTCAGCCCCCGCCTCTGTACTGATATCGATATCTTTAAGTTGCTGACCACTTTCAGAGCCACCAAAGGACCCTACTTCAAAGCCAGAATTGGTAATTGCAGTTGGATCTTGCGTTGAGATCTCAATAGGGCCACCAGATTCAAGCTTAACAGACCCGAATGTTACGGTTGTAGCCGTCAAACCTGCTGCCGTAACGTTACCAACATCAATATTACGACCATCCGCTGCTATCAACTCATACTGGTCATCATCAACAACATTTGCAGTTATACCCGTTTGAGCAGATTTCGCATTAATCGCATCGACTGCAAGTCCAACCTGCTCTGATGCAGTACCCGTTGTGCCCGCTGCAAATTCGATAGTCACACCATTGATAGATGCATTACCTGCGGTATCGGCAGCAAGAGCGGTCGATGTTAGCTGCGTAGCATTTGCCGAAGCAGTTACCCCAGACTGATCACCAACCAAATTGATTGCTGCTGCAACAGAAATTGCACTTGCTTCACCATTAGCAGTAGAAGCAGTATCATACGAAGACAAGGTTTGCCCAACAGCAACCCCGTTCACCACTAAATCACCCGATGCTAATGCAGTTCCACCAAGCGTGTCACTATTAGCAGTTGCTTTAACACCACTATAAGTACCAACCTCAATCCCTGCATTCTCTAGCGAGGCACCCGTGTTACTTGTCACATCAATATCACTTCCATCTTTTGATACTAATGTAAATGACCCTGTGAAGGTTTCAGCACCCGCTCCCGATATACCGGCATTTGCTCCATCAGCCCCACCAATAACTATATTTCGTCCATCTGCAGCCGTTAAAGTAACACCTGATGCTAAGTTTGCCTCATCAACCGAAGCGACTACACCTGTTTGACCACTATAAAGGTTTATTTGCTCCGCTACGCCCTGTAGATCTGCCGCGACATTCCCAGCAATACCTGACCCACCAACAGAAATAGCGGTACCATTTACAGTGATTGCTATCGCAGCGGCCGAAACACCCGCAGCCGTTACATCTACACCACCAGCCGAAGTTTCATTAACGGTAGCTGTAACACCCGAAATATCTGAAACTTTGTTGATAGCCGCCGCTACCGAAATTGAACTAAATTCCTGACTACCTGAAGAAGCCCCATCCGCTGAAGCATCAGAAGCACCAACTGCCGCACCATTAATTACAAGATCACCCTGCGCTAGTGCATTAGGTCGATCAGTAAGGTTAGAAGATATTGACGATACACCCGACGTTGCATCCGTTCCTAAAGTTTCGTCAGAAACTTCAGCAATCGATACTTTAATAGTCTCACCTACGTTTGCACCGGTTTGAAAGCTCGTATTTTGAAATGAACCATCTAATAGTTTTTTACCATTAAAATTCGCATTTTCTGTCACGGTTGCGATTTCCGCTTTTAACTGTTCAACTTCCTCTTGTAGAGAAGCTCGCTCTAATTCAGAGTTAGAGCCGTTAGCTGATTGTAATGCCAACTCACGCATACGCTGCAATGAACTTGTCACACTGTTTAATGCGCCTTCAGCTGTTTGTGCCAGTGATACACCATCACCCGCATTACGTGTACCAACATTCAAACCTCTAACCTGTGAATCAATACGGTTTGAAATCGCTAAACCCGCCGCATCATCCTTCGCACCATTAATACGTAAACCGGATGATAAACGTTGCAAGGCAACACTCTGCTCATTTTGCGACTTATTAAGGTTACGCTGTGCGTTGAGCGACGCAATATTGGTATTGATAATTTGAGGCATTTCGCTTCTCCGATTCAATTAACAATCATTATCTGATTGAATGAAGGTCAACGCGAGCTCGCAATTCTAAATTGAACGCAGTGCGCATCACCAGTTGATACTCTTAACGGCACAATAAAATATTACTTTAGACTTTTTTAAAAAAAGAATGTTACAAAATGTTATACTTATTAAAATAGTACAAAGTGAAAAGCGCCCACTGTATTACAAAGAACATCATAAACACCTCATTAAAAGCGGCAATCATCCGCCATAAAAACCTCACATTGCCGCCCACACTTTTAAGAACAGATTTTAACGCCCGCTACCAGGCATTATTTACTGTTTATAATCAGCTAGTTACAACCTTACAAAAAAAACTGGCACAGCAAATGCTTTAAAGCGGTTAAGCGCAGAAATGATTAATTCATACTGTGAAATTAAAACTTTAAAACTTAAATGTAGCCGGTTGTTACCTTTCCTAATATTCAGGGAATACTGCCCACCGGTATAGAAGATAAGTAGGAGCATACAATGCCTCAAATCATCAATACCAATATTGCGTCAATTAACGCACAGCGTAATCTGGATAAGTCACAATCAGCAAATCAAACAGCTTTACAAAGGCTGTCATCAGGACTACGTATAAACAGCGCTAAAGATGATGCAGCGGGTCTCGCCATTTCAACAAGGTTTGATTCACAAATACGAGGCCTGAATGTTTCTATTCGAAATGCAGGCGACGGCGTCTCGCTTTCGCAAACAGCTGAAGGCGCACTGGGGTCAATCACCAACAACCTACTGCGAATTAGAGATCTAGCACTACAATCTGCAAACGGCACAAACAGTGCTATTGATCGGCAAGCACTTGATCAAGAAGTCCAACAGCTTAAAGCTGAAATAAAACGAGTTTCGGATCAAACTAACTTCAACGGCACCAAACTACTTGACGGTTCTTTCTCAGGCGTCACCTTTCAAATTGGTGCCAATGAAGGAGAAAACGTTACGGTTAGTATAGAGGGCGCCACCGTTGACCAATTAGGTGCAGCGCTTGGCGACGGAATCACATCCGATGCTGACAATAACCCCATGACGGCTGGCGATTTAGTCATTAACGGCATTGCTGTTGGCGCATCAAGTGGTACCGATGACGCTTTCTCAAGTGCCAACCAGGATTCAAGCGCAATAGCCAAAGCCGCTGCTATTAACAACGTGTCCGACTCCACAGGCGTTGAGGCCGTTGTTAATCAAACCTCAATTGTAGGCACAAATTATACTAGCATCGACGTAAATTCCAACATCACTATTAACGGAATTTCAATTGATGTATCTACCAGCGCAAACCTTGAAGATATCGCTAACCTACAAAATGTTGCTAATTCTATTAACCTAAGCTCGGGTCAAACCGGTGTTACCGCGGTTTTTGATGGAAACCCTACAGTTGGTATTCAGTTAATCGCTGCAGACGGCAGAAATATTTTTCTTGAAGATGATGGGGCAACTACCGAATCAGTAGGCCTAGCAGTTGACGAGCTCTATTCCGGCACCTTCACGTTAATCTCTGAAGATGGCAGCCCTATAAGTCTTGACTCAACAACTGGTGACATATCAAATGCTGGACTCGCTGTCGGAACATTTAGTGGCAGTAACAGTGGTGCAATCGGTGCACAAGTTGGTGCTAATGCGCTTGTCACGGGTGATATCGTTATTAATGGTGTTCCTGTTGGTCCGTCACAAAGCTCATTCGATACAGCTTCTAGTGCAAACCAAGAATCCAGCGGAATATCTAAAGCAGCGGCAATAAATAAGGTAAGTGATCGAACAGGTGTAACAGCAGAAGTAAATAAAACAATTAATAACGGTGCAGCGATCACAGCAGGGGCTCCGGAAACAGGAAACGTCAGTATAAACGGCGTAGTTATAAATATTTCTTATAGTGCATCTGATACCGCAACAGATATTCAAAATACGGTTATCTCCGCGATTAACAATAAAGCAGGACAATCAGGTGTAAGCGCTGAAGCATTTGGTGCAACCTTCAGACTCATTGCAGAAGACGGTCGTAATATCGATGTCGGGGCATTTGGAGGCACATTAACGACAAATTCTGGACTCGTGCCATCAACCACGACACAAAGTTCAATATCTTTAAAGTCTGCGGGAAGTATAGAGCTATCCTCTATCACAGGTAATATCCAACAAACAGGCTTTGACATAGGAACCTACGGCTCGTCTGAAAGTGGACAGTTGATTAAAGATATCGATATTTCCACCGCTGAAGGTGCAATAGAGGCACTCGCAGCAGTGGATAATGCGCTCACTACCATAAACTTTCAGCGTGCCAACCTTGGTGCGATCCAGAATCGCTTTGAATCAACCATGACAAACCAAGCGATTGCGGCAGAGAACTTTACCGAAGCAAGCTCTCGAATCCGTGATGCTGATTTCGCTGCTGAAACGGCTGAGTTATCTAGGTCACAAGTGCTTCAGCAAGCAGGTTTATCCATTTTATCTCAAGCAAATGGTCAACCCCAACAAGTGTTACAACTACTACAAGGCTAGTAGATATACTAAATTTGAGCGCCTCTTTTTAAAGAGGCGCTCAAATTACCCTTACACCCTCTAATTTAGAGCTACCCTCGCAACAAATTTAGCTATACTAAAAATAAAATAATTAATGTCCATCAAAATCGTCAAACCTGTGGTATCAAATATGTCCCAAAGTAATAAAACACTCACTTTTAGTTTATTTGATATAGAAAGAGCCATTAGCCAAAATGCATACACAACGTTTGAAAAATACATCATCGATTTCTTCGAATTTGTTGAGCACCGCAATAATATAGAGTCTACTTTGCATACAGATAGCGATGGTAAGACTGTTTGCTCACATAAAGGACTAGTTCCTTTTAACAATCAAATAACGCTCAAAGAGAAAGAAAATCTCTACAGCCGCTTAGCTGCGACAATCACGACATATTTATCGAACTCTAACTACACTCCTCCTAATGAATTCTTAATTCGCTTTGTATTATATAAAACCCATATCACGAACATATTTTATTTAAGCTGTTACGGTAACATGGACCACATACTGTTCAATAAAAACCTATTAGATGAGACTATCTCTTTAACACTTAAAACAGAGCAAGACATAAAACTACTTTATGCATGTCACTCGCTAAATAGTAAAATTCAGTTTGATCCAGAACAATTGCTCAACGCAATTCCTAACTGGGGAATGTATTGGTACTTAGGTTTACTCTATGGATACCATCATTCATACAACCAACAAATTGAAGATAATCTAAATCTAATAGTTGACGCCCACCCATTAATTCAAACAATGGTATTTGATGCCACATCGGTTGAGCTGTCTTGCTCACCCTGGATGCTCTGTTCATACCTAGACAGGAGTGACCGCCATGAAATCAAAAAATCAATCAATATAGCGATCGAAAACTGGGTAGATAAACAAGTTCGACCAGGGGCTAAAAAACGAATTTCAAACTATATAAATAATACGAAAAGCATCAAACGTATCGTAATCTTATCTGAAAAATATCGATCAAATCATGCTATGTATCGAAGCTATCACAAATCCATAATGGAGCTGCGCGAACAACATCACGTTACTCTAGTGAGCGCGAGAAATGAATATGATGATTTATCAAGCGAAGACTTTGACCAAATCATTCACGTTAAAGATACTGCTGAAAACATCGCAGAAATTGTTAATGAAATTATCAAACTTGAACCCGACTTAATTCTATACCCTTCCATCGGCATGGCTAAGTGGTCAATCCCTCTTTGCAATCTCCGATTAGCAAAATATCAAATAATGAGCTACGGCCACCCTGCTTCCGCATTTTCAAAGTATATTGATTTTGGCGTAACATCAGGTTTTCCAGAAGGCCCTGATTACCAAAGTTTTTTAAAGGAAGAGCTCTTTATTACGAGTGCCGATACGAATATGACACGGGTTCCTCAATACAAGTCAGTGGAAAAGAAAATAAATGGTGACGGAGTTGTTAGAGTTGCTATCAATAGCTCTATCCCAAAAATAACACAACGATTCCTGAATTTATGTATGTTACTGAAACAACACTCAACACTTCCAATTGAATTCCACTTTTTTTTAATTCAAGTTAATACTGCATTTGAAAAATCACTTAACGATAAATTAGGGAACCAAGCTATTATTCACCAGCCAAAACCCTACACGGAATATATGGAAACACTCTCTCATTGTGATCTTGCAATAGGCACGTTTCCCTTTGGTGGAGCAAACACTAATATAGACCTTGCTTTGCTAGGTATACCTAAAATATTTTATACCGAAGGCTCTGATTTGGCGTCATATGCTGATATATGCATAAATCAAAAACTAAATCCTCCCCATATTTTACATGCATCATCAGAAACCGACTTCCTTACCAATGCCATCTACCTTATTCATGATTCAGTAGAAAGAACACGTATATCTGATGAAATAAAAGCAAAAGATCTAAATGATTTATTTTTTAATCAAAAGGATGACAAGCAAAATCATATGTTTATTGATGCTATAAAGCACTTTGCAGGATCGGACGACCTGTGATTTATTGTGGAATAACGGATTGATGAAAATCGCAATAATGCAACCGTATTTTTTGCCATACATCGGCTACTGGCAATTATTAAATGCTGTAGACAAATTTGTAATTTATGACAATATTCAATACACAAAAAAAGGGTGGATAAACCGAAACCGTTTTTTGCAGAACGGAAAAGAGGCCTTATTTTCTATTCCTATCAATAAAGGCGAAACATGTTTAAATGTAGATGAGCGAACCATATCCAGCTCTTTTAAAAAAGAAAAATTGATAAATCAATTCGATAATGCTTACCGATGTTCACCATTTTTTTATGATGTTTTTCCTATAATTAAACACGTCATAAGTTATGACGACAACAATCTATTTCAATACATATTACATTCAATTAAGGTGATCTGCTCATACTTAAAAATAGATTCATCAAAAATAGTCATCTCATCAAAGATAACTATTGATCATTCATTAAAGTCTGAAAACAGAGTCATTGCCCTATGCCATGAACTGGGTGCTAATAAATATTACAACCCTATTGGCGGAACCTCATTGTACGACAAAGAGAATTTTGCAAATAAAAATATTATTTTAAGCTTTTTGCAAGCTCAACCGTTTGAATATAAACAGTTGACGCATAAATTTACACCCTGGCTGTCTATCGTTGATATCATGATGTTTAATAGCCTCGACGCAGTACAAGAAATGCTTAATAAATACTCTCTAGAATAAAAAATAGCGACGCAAATATAGATATTATTTTTTTCACAAAGTAGCTTTACTTTTTATTGGACTAAATAGTGACGTGACCTTTCTCACACATCAGAAAAACACTTGAACACAAGTCAGGATATTGCTGCCCTAATTTATAACAACCTTCCAAATACTCATTAGAGACAATATCTGTTTTCAATAATTGATCCCACTGGAAGTTTGCCAAAGCCTTAAAAAATATTCCTGTTCTGTAAACAACCTTTAAACCTGCTGCAACCGCATCTCTTTCCAATGTATCCAAGGTATAAGTGCATCTATGGCCATGCTGAGCCTCTGCCGAAGTTACGGCTGAGTTATGCGTAATGAGGCCCATTTTGACCGCTATTTGTCGGGAAGGAGCGTTTGCATTTGGACAAATTAAAAAAAACCTTCCTTCATCAGAAAGCCACTCATCATTTACTCGCTTTAACACTGATACAGGATCATCCAGGTGCTCAAGCACATGAGTCATGATGATATTATTATACTTCGTTGGGAGTACTGCTTGCTCAAAGCATGAGTTTATAAACTTAACATTTTCTCCTAATGCTTTTTTTGCTTCTTCAATTGCTTTATCAGAAGCTTCAACACAGGTGGTTTCATCAAATAGACCTGCAAGTCTTTTAGTGAATTCACCTTTAGAACTCCCTAACTCTAAGAGTTTACCTTTTTTGAAAAAGGGGGCCATGGATCTCAGCATAAAGGGATGTAATACATCATAATCGAAATTGTATGCATACTGGCGTTCTGACGTATCATTTAACTCCAAATTGTAATTACGCTTTTTAATCATATTTATTATATTTTCCATGTATAGATTTCATCATGACATTACGTATTTATTTCTACCGATCTTTGAATACAAGTTTATGCTTAATTGAGCATTTAATTTACATATTCAGGCCTCTAAGATTGCAAGACCAAAACCAAATTTTCCAAACTCATTCCCATTGTATAGTAGGTATACATTACCATCACACTCAAATACATGAGGATAAGCAAGCATCTCAGAGTCCCACCCCTTCTCAGAAACATCAATTCCTGAATTTTGATCATCTCTAACCCAGTTAACTAGGTCATCAGAATATGCATACCCAATGCGATAGCTGTTCTCTTTATTATTTCTGAAATCGAATGCTTGTCTATAACAAAAGAACATATGGTATCTATCGTCATGACGTATTACCGTTGGAAGAGCCTGACATTCATCACTATGTAATTTATCAGCAATTATTTGCCGCCCTTCTTTTTTCCATGCAATACCGTCTTCAGATATAGCATGCCCTATTTTATATACCCTATCAGGATGTGACGTCTGTGAATTTTTTATCCACTTTATGCCGTATATATACCACATATGATATATATCACCATATATCTTAACGAAGGCATCTCCGACCAAAAACGGCTCGTGCAAAGACGACGTTAAAACAGGCCCTTTACCAACCTTTTGGAATGTCACACCATTATCATTACTTACCGCCACCCCTACTGATGCATCAACAGAGACCGATACCCGCCTATTCCAACCAGTGGTGTAAGCCAATATTCTGTTGTGCTTCTTGTCCTTGACGACATTCATCGGAAAGATTCCATGCTCATCAAAATCTCCTAAGCCACCCAACTCAATAACGGGCTTTGAGGATACTGTAATTATTTTTTTAAAATCCTTACTCACATCTACATAACAAACATAGCTTAAAAATTTACCCGTTTTATCTTTTTTTCTGGTCGAAAAATAGATCCGAATAAAGTTATCAAAAATTATCGTCTGCGGTGACTGAGCAAACTCAATACAACCAATGGGTAAATTATGTTCCGTTGGATCAAATATTTTCCCTATCTTTCTCCATTTCACAATCGCATAGACCTATACATTTCTTTTCAAATCAAAATTAGTGATTATTTATTTTCGGTTTCTGTCACTAACCCCAACATTAAACACAAGATAAATCTAAAGCATTTCCTATCCTGCAATTAAAGATTTCCACTTAGTTCTGCTAATCCAAAACCATATTTTCCTATTTTATTCCCTTGATAAAGCATGTAAATATTGCCATCAAGTTCAAAAACATGAGGGTAACTTACCATTTCTGAATCCCACCCACTATCAGCCAAACCTATCCCTACTTTTAAATCATCCCTATGCCATTTGACTAAGTCATTAGAATGCGCGTATCCGATACGATACCCTTTTTCTTTCGTTTTAAAGTTAAAGTTATGGCGGTATGAAAAAAACATATGGTAATTGCCATTATGGAAAAAGACATCCGGACTAGCTTGGCATTCATCCTCACCAACTTTAGATTCTATTAAGTCAACTCCATGTTTAATCCAGTTAATTCCATCTTCTGAAATAGCCATTCGTATTTTATAAATTGGTTCAGGGTTTCCATTATTATTTTCGACCCAGCTTTTGCCAGCTACATACCATAAATACCATTTATCATTAAACTTTCTTATTCTAGGACTACCAAGTATAAATGGTTCATCAATGCTATAGGATAATACTGGACCATTACCAATTCGGCTGAAATTAACACCATCATCGTAACTAATGGCAATACCAATGGCAGCATTAACTGTTACTGACTCACATCTTGTCCAGCCTGCATAATAAACACGAACTTCATGACCACTTCTTACTACAGACGCAGGATTTACACCAAATTCATCAAAAGTGCCTAACTCTCCTAACCCCAACACTGGTTTCTTGCAAATATTAACCACTTCAAACAAATTATTTCTCTTCAGGTCAACATACCCCAAATAGCTAACGTATTGACCATTTTTATCAGCACCTGGTCGGCAACTAAAATACACTCTTACAAATGTATCGAAAACTAGAACTGACGGAGCTTGTGCAAACTCCTTCATCCACCAGATATTTCTGATTTTAGTAGGGTCAAATATCTTTCCCTGTTTAATCCATGTAAATACACCTTCCTTCTTCAAAACCCAATACTCCATAACAAGTTGAAAAAACAAATTTTATAACGGCTTGAAAAACTAGAGTAATACCATGCAGGTCGGAATATAAAACACTTATTAAAAAGGAAGTCACTTCTGCTGTTTATTCGCTTATGAATGTGATTAATTTTCATTAAAAGCCAAATTGTTACACCATTTATTGAATACACTTAATCCCAATAGTTATTACGTTTAAGCAATTCATAATAATCATTTCTGGTAATACCTACTATAACCTGATCCCAATACCTCCCTCTCCTAAAGAACCAATTTCGTCTTCTTCCCTCTTCTTTCCAGCCCAACTTATCACAATAAAAAGAGTAAGATCCGGTATTGTACTCAATCATCGAGCCATCAAGCCTTTCAAAATGTAGCTCATCAAAAGCATATCTCATCGTAGCCATAACGGCATCAAGTCCATATCCTTTTCCTCTGATATCTGCATCGCCCAACATAACGCCATGCCAAGCTCGATTGTTTCTCCAATTAATATCAATAATACTAGAAATACCGATAATCCCCAGGTCAGGAGTATCAATTGCGAGCCGTTGATTCAGCTGGTCACCCTTTAAACTTTGAAACCAGGATTTATGAAATTCCATAGAGCTTGGAAAATGAATCCCACCCATAATATCTTGAGTGTCCGGATTATTAGCCCACTTATGAAGAAGCTCCAAATCTTCCTCTTCAATAGCTCTGAGAACTATTTTTTTCCCCCTAATATTCATAGCTATACCTTCTCCCTTAAGTTACAAGCCGATAGAAATAGCAATCCAAATTCTCACTACACTTACTATAATAAAGCTTTATTAATACTGCGAATCATACCAAAGAAAATTTAGAGACTCTTGATCTCCGCCAATATTCCACAACACAACTCTGGGTATTCGATACCTACCTGGCATAATGCATTAATTATTTTCTGCTCAAAATTTAAAGAAATCATTTGCGAAGTAGTAAATGGTTTCAAATAGATACCTTCCATTTTTTCTACAGTACAACCTGCACGCTCTACATCGTCAGTAAGAGTTTTAACTGAATAATAGCGTTTATGCCCACAAAGGTGATCATGCTCCGACAATTCCTTCATGTCAGATAATATCCCAGCCTCAAAGCCTAACCTCCTGTTCAATACTTCAGAGTTTGGAACGGCTAAAAACATTCTGCCTCCTGGCGCTAAGAATTGCTTGTATCTAGCCATTATTTCAACAGGGTCATCTACATGCTCTAAAACAAAACCCAAAATCACAACATCAAACTTTTCATCAGTCTTAAAATTTTCAAAGAAAGCTTCAATTATTTCTACTTTACTTGATGGAAACCTCTTACTAAAATTTTCTATTACAGCTCCAGATGCATCAACTACGACATACCGATCAAAATGACTTGAAAAAAGGTTTGTACTAAAACCATGCCCCAAACCAAGCTCTAACATAGATTTAGCATCAGGTGTGTGGTCAATCACTCTCTGAGGGTACCAATTTAACTGAATATTATTATCGAAATCATACAGGTTAGTACCATCATATGCGCCAACATGTGAATCTAAGATGTTATCCATTAAAAAACGCCCCAATTTATTGCTGTTTTTTTGATCATTACGCCCTCTTGTCTATTTTTAGTCTTAAACAGTTTATCCCTTATAAAAAAGAAAACTTTTAGTATTTTTAGTCACATCAACATTGATTACATGATTATGAAAATCTGATATTCAGTTCAAACAGGCTAAAAAAATCAAAAAATATTATTTTTTACTGTTTGACGTCAAGCGCACTGGCTTTGAAACACTTGATACAATACTGTAAATAATCGAGCACAACTATTGTACATACAAATTTCGGGCCACTATCTAAGGAGCGCCGAAAAAATAATATTCATCAAAAACAGAAATTAAATTTATATCTAGGTCGCAATATAAATATAAACCCGACCACCAATATTATTAAGGGTAATAGATATTGTTAATAAACTGTCAATAATTTACTATCCGAAACCAGTGCTTTAGCTAGAGGTAACCAATGGACTCAATACTGATTTTCCCGTCATCAATGCCTGACTCGTTACGCTATGCCCGAAAAGCAGCAGCTGCAGGTAAACGAATAATTGCTTCCTCATCACTTAAAACCGATGAAACAGCAAAAGAATTTGATGCATGGGTCTATTTACCTTCGATTTATGACGAAGCCTTCGAATCAGAATTATTCCAATTAGTAGAACAACGTGCAATTACACATTTTTACTCGCCACATGGGTTTGTACATCGTGTAGTCAAACAGCTTATACTCAAAAAGAACCTACCTCTTTTACTCGAAGACGCGCCGCCATTTGAGCTCGCTGCAGATGAATTTCGCCATATAAAAAGGCAAGGTAAACAAGCACGTGAAATCATTACTACGGTTGATCAATCACTTTCCAGCCATACAAACCTTTCTTCGTCAGATATTACAGCCTTATTACAAGGTATCAGCCATATCTATGGCCAAGCTAGCGATATCAAAATATTTTATATGATGGCCATTTTTGCGTCTGCACCAAAAGGCGATGTGGTAGAGATTGGCGTTGCATGGGGTAAAACAGCTTTTACATTAAATTATCTGTCAAGATGTTACAACCTAGGCTGTACTATCGCTATTGATCCTTGGGAGGGAGATATTGCAATTCAAAAGAATTCTTCTGATGAATTTAATGAAGCAACTTTATCACTCGATTGGCAGCTAATATTTGAAATGTTCGTCGCCAATTTATTGCCTGCAGCACCCACAAATTTTAACTATTTGCGCATGACCTCTGAAAATGCTGCCAAACAATTTTCAACCATGTCACATATAAAAAGCGCTGAATTTGGCCAAACTCCCATTGCAAGAAAACTCTCTGTACTCCACATCGACGGAAATCATGATTATGAAGCAGTACTGAGCGATTACAAGAACTGGTCTCCGTTTCTACAGTCAGGAAGCTGGGTTATATTTGACGATTATATCTGGGAGCATGGAGATGGCCCAAAAAGAGTAGCAGACATGGTTTTAGTAGATCATCAGAAAAATATAGATGTAGCTTTTTGTGTTGCTAAAGCTCTGTTTATCCAATTTAAATGAGGTTAACCCCAAAACCATTAAGTCACGGTTATATGACATCTTTCGACAAAACTTCAAGAAATTGAAACAAAGAGATCAACGCCCCCCGAAGCTATTTCCAATAAATATTGGCCATAATTCGTACCATATAATTCTTTACCCTTTGAAATGAGTTGCTCCTTGCTTAACCAGCCTCTTTTAAAAGCGATCTCTTCGAGACACGCTATTTTGTAACCCTGCCGCTCCTCTAAAGTCTTAACAAACTGACCAGCCTCTATCAAGCTGTCATGCGTGCCTGTATCCAACCATGCAAAACCTCGCCCTAGCAACTCCGCTTTTAATTCATTTCTCGTGAGATAAGCTTTTATTACATCAGTAATTTCTAACTCACCTCGCTGTGAAGGCTGTACCTTTGAAGCGATCTCAATCACATTATTATCAAAAAAATATAAGCCCGTAATGGCATAGTTTGATTTTGGCTTTGTAGGTTTTTCTTCAATTGAAATAGCGTTACCATTGTCATCAAACTCAATTACGCCAAAACGTTCTGGGTCTTTCACTCGGTACCCAAAAATAGTCGAACCTGACTCCAACTTAGCAGCTTGTTGTAGTTTAGGAGAAAACTCCTGCCCAAAAAACACATTATCTCCCAGCACCAGGCAAACACTTCCGTCCCCTATAAAGTCCTTTCCCAAAATAAACGCTTGCGCTAATCCTTCTGGTTTTGGCTGCTCTACATAGCAAAGGTTAATACCGAACTCTTCGCCATTACCCAGTAGCTTTTGGTAGTTTGGTAAATCTTGTGGGGATGAGATTACTAATATCTCTCTGATACCTGCAAGCATCAGTACAGAAATAGGGTAATAAATCATCGGTTTATCATAGATTGGCAACAACTGTTTTGATACGCCTTGCGTTATAGGATAAAGGCGAGAGCCTGTACCACCTGCTAAAATAATACCTTTCATACAAAACGTCTCTTCTTCGAATTTACCGGCATATTTCTAGCTTACGAAGCTTTAGTTAATTTTTTTATAATAAACTGTCTTAATTTCATTCTCTTACCATACTTTAGAAATAATGGCTTCGGTCGATAACATTGAAAGATGCTTTAAAAAGTTTTTTAAGGCGTATAAATTGCTTACTATAGAGTTACAGTGTCACTAATTAGAATTAGGGAATAACGAATGATTTCGTATTTCATACCCGATATGCCAAGCACAGACCAATTAATCCCCTACCTCAAGGAGATTGATAATAATCGTTGGTATTCAAACTTCGGGCCACTCTATGAAAAACTAAAACAAAGAATCGCCACCGAATGCCTTCAAGGCATAGATGCCAGCCGACTAACACTGGTTTCGTCCGGTACATCAGCCATTGAATTAGCTTTAAGGAGCCTTGATTTACCTAGTGGATCCAAGGTTCTCACCACATCCTTTACCTTCCCTGCCACCATACAAGCCATAATTAATGCGAACCTAAAACCTGTTATTTGTGATATCGATGAACATAACTGGTTCTTAACACCTGAAATAGCGGAGCGGAATTTATTGCTACATGATATTGCCGCTATTGTGCCGGTTGCCGCTTTTGGCATGCCGGTTTGTTCCGAAAGTTGGGCGCAATTTAATCAAAGCACAGGTTTACCTGTCGTTGTTGATGCCGCGGCAGCATTATTAAACCAATCTATTCATGATAATTTAGTTTATGCCTTTAGCCTTCATGCTACCAAGCCTCTTGGAGCCGGTGAAGGCGGCTTAGTGGCTTGCCCTACTAAAGAACAGGCTCTACGCATACAAAAATTGTCTAATTTTGGTTTCGAACCTGGTCGCACAATTATTCAAACGGGCACTAATGCAAAAATTAGCGAATATCATTGCGCAGTGGGTTTAACGCAGTTAGATCGAATTATTGAAATAAAAAATAAACGACTGAATATTTTGAACCAATACCAAGACTTATTTAAAAAGTACGGTTTAAGCATTACCACCCAAAGTGGTTTGGATACGTTTACGCCTGCGTCTTTATATGTTCTTTTTGATCAAAGTAATGCTGGAAATTCATTCGAGAGCTTGATCAACCAAGGTATCGAAACGCGACGGCTGTACTTACCTTTAATTCAAGACTTCCCTGCATTCAAACACAACTGCCTTCTTGCCAGCCTAAATTTCAAGTATGCTCAGCGGGTTTCTACTCAGGGCCTGGCTCTCCCTTTTCATAACCATCTAACTAATAATGAAATTGAAAAGACAGTTAATGCATTATCAAAACTCCAACTCAAAATTGCTTCACAAATATAAAATACCGCTAATTCCTCATGTTGGCACACCCTTCGCTTAGTCATTAATACGATTTTAATTTTTATAAATAAAGCGGAAGAGGTTTGCCCACAATGACAACTATGACACCTAAGCTTCAGCCTGTTGTTAGTAATTCAACAAAAATAGAATGTTCAGATACAGCTCGCTTGTTAATTCATGCAAACGATCTTTATAAAATGTACAACAGCGTTTCAACACCGGCAACCGAACGACAAGCATCACTCGATCATGCTTTAAAACTCATTACGCAAGTCATCAGCTATGATGCGAGCAATACTCCTGCAATGAACCTCTTAGGTCGTATTGAGTTAGACCGAGGCAATATCAAACCTGCTGAGGCCTTATTCGAGCAATGCTTACAGCACTCTCCGAACAACACACAGTACTTAAGCAATATGGGCTATCTACAGCTCATGAATGACGAGCCTGAACTTGCACTTAAGTATTTCAACGATGCCCTCGAAATTGATCAAGGTTTAGAAAATGCATTTTTAGGGATTGCACGGGTTCAGCAGTCTCTAAGAAATTATGACATTGCTTACTTGCATTACCGCTCACTGGTAAACCATGGTCATAATGACGATACAATTTTACAAGGTATGCTTAATTGCTGTGCTCATATTAAAATAGATAGTTACCAAGCAGAACTTGAAGCTGACCTTTTAAACCTGTTCTCATTTTCAGAGCTTGCTCATGAGCGACTAGGTCATTTTGCCGCCGCATTGATCGAAAAGAAGTATGACTTAGAGAATCCAAATGCGCCCATCGATATTATTCAAGTCGCATACGATCCACTTGTTTATCATTCACTGTTAAAATGCAGTTTGCCAAACCCATTTGTTGAAGAATTTATTACTTTACTACGCCAAAGTATTCTTTTAGAAGCGGCTGAAACACGACAGTTACGCGATGAATTACAACTTTTAGCAGTGGCCATCGCCACCTACAATGAGCGTAATAACTACGCACTTATTCTAAATGAAGATGAAGCAAATAAGGTAGAACACTTTAACTTAGTGCTTACGCAAACACTTCAACAGCCTTGGCACATGGAAGAAGTTATAGGGGCATTAATTGTAGTCGGCATGTATCAATCCTTCTTTGCTCAATCCTACGCCGTTAACCTTACCGAGGTGCAGTTAAATGCCTGGCCTGACGCACTCATCCCTCTCATGTCAGGCTCACTCTATCGTAGAGCGGAAAGAGAAGCATTCAAACAACAGTTCCCTGAAAAACAAGACGAGCTTTTAATTGCGAAAGAAGACATGCCAGCCCCCTTCCCTCGCTGGAATAAAATTGACTTCTTTAACCAGCAATCACTTAAAAGTGAACTGGTAACAAGCTTTGGCATTGATACCTCAAACTTGCCTGATCGGCTCTTATTATTAGTTGCTGGAGTAGACGCATCACAAAAGGCATTTAGTTATGCGCGCCACTTTACTGATGTTGATGTGCTCGCCGTTGAAAACAGCTTAGAGAACCTTGCAGAAAGCCACCTTAAGGCACAAGAAGAGAAGCTTAACAATATTGCATTTTGGCCCTTATCTTTAGCCAAACGTTTTTTACAGGACGGCAACCAAATACATTTCGCCTCTTTAAGCGGTGATGCGAGCAGTATTGATGCTTCATTCATCTCACTGGTAAAAAGCAGCCTTGGCCAACAAGGTGTATTGAATGTAAAGCTGGTTAAAACACCTGACAATGCTACGAAAGATATACAGCAGCTCATCCACAAACAATCATTAAAGCATACCTCTGCAAACATTCGTGCATTAAGATCAACCATTTTAACGGATAAATACAGTGAATATTGGGCTGATGTTATTAAAGATGAGTATTTTTATTCTGTTGATGGTTGTCGTCAAGCTTGGTTTACCGACAATAACCAAGCACACATACTAAACTCAGTAATCGATTTATTGGTTCAGCCAGAGTGGACATTATCTAAAGTTCTCAACCACCATAGAAAAACAGTGGCAATGACTTTAGCAGAGAAACATCTACATAAGTTTGCGAATAATAAAAACATCAAGAATGAATATTCGGTGTACTTCGTTAAGCATTAAATTGCTTAGGGGCTGTATTCTGACTAATACTAAGTCGAATACAGCTTTTAAAGAATTAGCCCCTGAAGTCTTATATTATCCATTAAACCTATCAAACCAATTTTTGATCAATTTCCCATTGAAACAACCCTTTAAAATCAGATACCCTGTATTTGTAATACTCCACAAGAAATTCTCACAACAAGAAATGTTATAAATGGAATTCACTATGACAACATATATTGCTCACATCACTAACTTCGCATCTCCACTTCTTAAACTATCAATACTTACAACACTTGCACTCAATTTAATCGCTTGCCAAACGCCTCCTCTTGAAGTTCATTCAAGCACAACCCCACTTTCGTCACTGAGCCAATATAAAACTTATCACGTAGAATCACTAAATAGCCCTGATATCGAAATTATTCCTATTGTTAATAATGCAATTGCCAACGAATTGAACGCTAAAGGCTATACATTAGTTAATGCCGACACAGCCGATCTAATTATTAAATACAAAATTAAGGTAAAACAGGACGAACAACTTCGAATCGAATCAATTCCAGTACAAGGCATGATTTATTCACGCACAACCACTGAGTCTATTAATGAAGCGAGCATGCTCGTCAACGCTATGGACTCACAAACAAATAAAGTCGTTTGGAAAGCTACCACCATTCGTAACCTGAATACAGTAAACGAAAAAACACCCATAGAAGAACGCGCAAAAGTTAGCATGAGTGAAATTTTTGCAGACTTTCCTTCAAAGTAAGGCTAAGTAATTGTTAGTTTAATCAATAGCTTCACCCATAGCATGCGCGGCAAATAGACGCCTCTTATTCTTACAGATTTACTAAAACAAACCAAACTGATTAAATTACAATCAATTTGGTTTGTTTTGCTTAGACCAATTAAGCCGTACGCGCATGATTCTCAGCTTACTATACCTAAGTCTTTTTCAACTTAGAGTTAAGCTGTCGTTGACTTTAATTTGCACCACCGTTCATAGTCTGCCAGGTCATCGACATCCCAAGATTCTTCTAATGATGAATAAGATAAATTGAATGCATGTATATTTTTAATTGTTTTATCATAAACTTCACCTTCACCCCAAGCGACATCATTAAATATTTCAGCATTAAAATTTGAGGCGCCTATAAGAACATAACCACCATCTTCTGCTGGCCCAAGTACGATGTCAGTTTTATTTAATGCTTCACTTGCTTCCATAAGGGTACTGGCCGATATGTTTGGGCAGTCACTGCCTACAATAACCACTTTTGAATAGCTCTGTAATGATGAAATAATTGCGTTCGCCATTTTATCCCCTAGGTTGTTTCCTTTTTGTACTTTACAAGGAATTAGATTTTCACTAGTTTTTTCCAAAATAGCGGCCATTTGATTTCGTTTTTCAGGAATTTCATTGAGCCATAGCTCTATGTCACCACGTGGTCCTTCATGCTTGGATAAAATGAGTTTATTTAGCACCTCATTCATTAACACCATATGTACTTGAAGTGCTTTTTCATCACCGATAGAGTGCGCTAGCCGTGTTTTCACATTGCCAAGGACTGGCCACTTAGCGAATTGTATAACTAATAAATCTTTCACGTTCGTTTTCATAATAAATTCAATAAGTAAGTGAATGAAAGTGAGTTATTTGTACTTTTTAACTATACTCAGTTTAAAGCACATAAAAATACATATTAAAAATCATTATAGAAACCAAAATGACCTTATTAAACAAGTCTTCGTGTGAATGGCAAGAAAGTTTTAAAGAGATTCAATGTTACCAAAACAGCGAAGTCAAAGAAGTAATTCAGCGTTTATTGAAAGACGACTACTTTTTGGCCATTATTGGCCAGTTGTTTTCAGCATTTAACGAACCTCTTAACAATCAACTTAACACGCTTGCAAAAATTGAAAAAGTAGCTGATTTACAAGACTGGGTTGAAACAACAGTTTTCCCTCTAATTGAACAACGCTATGAACAGTTCTCTGTAACTGGTTTATCAGATTTAGATTCAAGCAAAGCTTATATTTTTATTTCTAACCATCGTGATATTGTGATGGACCCGCTGCTATTAAATAAAGCGTTGCGCGCTCATTCTTTTTCAACAGCTAATTGTGCAATTGGCGATAACTTACTTCAACACCCTAGCGCATGCGATCTCGCTCTATTAAACCGCTGTTTCAAAATTTTTCGCTCTATCAAGTCACCGCGTGCAATTTTAAAGGCAATGAAAACTCAATCTTTTTATATTCAATTTCTACGTTTTAACAAAACGGAAAATATTTGGATAGCCCAAAAAGAAGGGCGTGCTAAAGATAATATTGATAAAACTAACCCCGCGCTCATTAAGATGCTTGGGCTAGCAAAACCTCAAGACCAATTGATTCACGATTACCTTACAGAACTTAATATTGTACCGGTGAGTTTTTCTTACGAATGGGACCCTTGCGATATTGATAAATCGATAGAGCTTGCCGCGCAATATGAAAATTCAAATTATTCAAAAGACAAACTGGATGATTTTCTTGCGGCTAAAAAAGGGCTGGAAGGAAATAAAGGAAAGATACATATCCATTTTGGAAATAAAATTTCATCCCAACCTTCACAAACTTTAGATCATAAACTTGTCGCTGATATGATTGACCAATCGATTCAACAAAACTATAAATTATTTCCTGTTAATTTTGCAGCATATAAGAAACTGAACAGAGAACTGCCCAGTGATTGTCCTTTTAACAAACAAGAAATCAATACCGCAAGCAAAGCCTTGGATGACCGCCTAGAAAGCACTAATGAGGATATTACCAAGCGCGTACTACAAGCTTATGCCCAAGTAATTAGCTAAGTTGCATCCCCGTTATGCTTAAGTGGTTAATTTACATCAAGTCTTTCAGCAATCCGGGTTTCTTAATTCCATAGCCTTGAGAATGATCAACACCTATCTCTTTTAATACATCGAGGATATCGTAGTTTTCTACATATTCTGCAACCGTTTTCATCCCCATAAAATGTGCTAATTCATTGATCGATTTAACGAGGGCTCTATCTTGTTCGTTCGAAGCAAGGTTGCGTATAAAAATGCCATCAATTTTAATATAGTCGACGGGCAATTTTTGTATGTATGCATAAGATGAAAGGCCAGAGCCAAAATCATCCAAAGAGAACTTACAACCTGTTTGCTTCAGGACACGTATAAATTCGGTCGCATCAGCTAAATTGGTAATCGCTGCCGTTTCAGTAATTTCGAAGCAAATCATTTCCGGAGGAACGGTACTCGCCGCAAACTCTCCTAATATAAATTCAAGAAAGGTATCATCGCTCATTGAATTACCAGACAAATTAATCGAAAACCCATCCGATTTAGCCACCACTGAAGAATGAGATTCCATCCACTCAAGCACGTTATGAATCACCCAACGGTCGACCTTTGCCATTCTTCCAAAGTGCTCAGCAGCTTCAATTAGCATGCTAGGCGGTAATACCTGCCCTTCATATCGCACACCTAGTAATATTTCATAATGAGATAAGGCATCACCTGTAGGGTTAATAGGTCGAATTTCCTGGCAACGTAAGGTCAAAAGCTCGTCTAAATTTTGATCTAAACGCTGAACCCATTGAAGCATTTCATCACGCTTCTGTTGGTCTTTATCTTGCTCTGTGTATTGTACAACTCTGTTTCTGCCAAGGTCTTTTGCCGAATCACATGCTAAACCCGCTTTACGCATAATCGAGTCATACGAGTCAGATTCAACATTAAATGAGACAAATCCAATACTTACCGTACTAGTGATTGAATGATCTTCCCATTGATAGTGTTCATCATGCACTCTCTTACAAATGTTAGTCGCGACTTCAATGCACTCTTCATCAGGGCTACCTGTTAATATTACCCCAAACTCATTGCCGCCTAATCGCCCGCAAAAAGCATTCTCAAGCGCTTGATCACGAACAATACTTGCTACATGTTTTAGTAAGGCATCACCAGCATGGTGCCCATAATTTGTGTTGGTAATATTAAACTTATCTAAATCAATATATAAAAGTGAGGCTTTTGATTTATTTGTAACAGCCCCCGCGATACTTTGCTCTAAAGCCCGTTCAAAGGCTTGTCGATTCAACAACCCAGTTAACAGGTCGCAATTTGATTGACTTGAAAGCTCTTCATATACTGACTGAACCATTTGATGAAGTCCTTGGTCTACTAAGGGTACTTCGTCATGCTCAACAAAACTTGCTTTATTCTGTTTAAATAGTATGACTAACTCATCTAAGGAAACATCTTCATCTTTCATGCCTTGGCTATCAACAAATACAAATCGAAATGATTCACTGCCTGACCAAGCCAAACGTAAGCAACGTACTTTTCCATCCTCTTGCCGGAGTTCGATCCAGTCACCAATTTTCATTGAAACAATACGCTTGTGCCAATATCCACTTAAATTCTGTTCAAGGTCGCTGGGTTGTAGTTCTTCTAAATCTTTTTCGGTCTTTTCGAACGGCCACTCATAACTTTCTACTTTTACAAGCAATGGGTCAACATCATTAAATAAGCAATCATCTAGCCTCTTGAGAATGGCTTCATACCCCGATGGTCCTACAATTTCTAGCTCACGTGTCACCATTTCTAGTAAAGACGGTGCTTCGAGCTCCATCTCTAATTCTAAAGCCCACTGATCCGAACTGAGAGCATCCTCACCCAACCATTCCAAAAGTTGTTCAACGACATTGAACACTTCTGTATATTCTTCAGTTTTATGGCCATAACGTATAATTGTGAGCGTTAAATGCTCTCGCCACCCCCCTTTATCGAGTAATTCTAATAAAACAACAGGTACTGATTTTTTTGATAATAGTTCATCTAAGTCTTTTACGAGTTTATGTCTTGCATCGGCAACTTTTTGTTTGCCTTCATAGGTTCTTGCCAGTCGTTCAGAGTTTCGTTTGTACGCCATTGATTGGCGCTCAAGTAAGGCGTCAAGCTCTACTACAACTTTTTCAATTACTTGCTCGCCATCATCAAATTCAGCAATCACTCGTTCGATATAATTATCTAATACTTTTTCTAAACGTTTATTTCCAGAACGATCATTTGCAGCAAGTTTTGCTAGTTTATTAAGCATTTGACGTGCTGGGTGCTTAACATCTGAAAAGAAATTATTATCATGAAGTACAACCTTAAGAATGGTTATTTTTAGCTTTTCTAACCATTTCTTCAATAATCCACTCACCCCGATTTTTTCAACCACCGCCTCAAAGAACCGGTCAGTAACGTCAATCAACTCTGAATCTTGTGAATCGATAGATTCCTTATCTATCTGAGCCTCAATTAAGCTCGACTCAACCCAGTTTCTTAGACTACCCTGCTCATTTGCGACTAGTGCGTCACCATATGTTTTCTGAAACTCACTAATCGTTGAAACTAAAGAACTGGGTTGAAATATATTTGCTTCATTAGCTATTTCGCCTTCAGCACCTACGACACTTCCTGCTAATTGCCCGCCACTAGAAACCGTTGCATTTAAACGTGAAAGTGTATTCAATTTTAAGAGCTGCTCAGTACTATTACTGCGTTGAAGCCTTTCTACCGACCCTAGATCTTCACGATAGTCAGAACCTACAGAGTTAATTTCAAATTTTTTCTGTATGTCAGGTGAAACACTCTTTAACTCACTAATGCTTGAAGCAGCTTGATTTGAAGTATTATTTGAAGTGCCTTGAGGAATGGCAGAAGGTGCTTGCTGTTCTAGTTGCCCCACCTTTTCTGGTGCCTTTCTGCCTGTGATTTGAGAAGATAAATCTAAACTTATTGCTTTATAATTTAATCCCGCCTTTTGAGCTTCTCGAGCAATCGCGTCATAAAGCCCTTTTAACTCAGGTAATAAGTTACGTGAAAGCGTTTTATAAAATGATGTTTGTGGCGCTTGAGGCATTCCTAGTGAATCTATTGATTCTTTTAAAACTTTAAAGATGCTTTCAGGGCTAATAGAGCAATTTTTATAATCTTCTCCTTTTTCAGATAAACAACACAGTATTTGTGTGGCCGTTAGAAGTTCACTCGAAAGTTCTGTTTCAAGAAACTTAACCCCCATATTAGCGACAAGCCAATCTTCAAAATCGTCTTTAGATACTAGGCTTAAGTTATCAAGAAGCCCAACCTTGTTAGACTTTTCTGGCTCATCTTTATGAATAGACTGTTTGTTTACATGATTTTCATTAAGGGAGGTCAAAACATTTGTTGAGACTTGTACGGCTAACCATTCAACGTTTGACTCGAATAAGTTAATAGCAAGTGAGAAATCTGGACGAAGCCAGTCTTCACTTGCTTCAAGCACCCCATACAACTCTGTTACAGCATTGCGCGTTGCTTTCGCTATAGCTTCATTGATAATTCCTGAGCTAAGCTTGCATATTTCCGCAAACAAGACCTCGGTAATTTGATAGTTGAGTTGATTACTCATAAAACAGGTACATAATCTCAAAGTTATAAAATTGTCGTATTGCCAATTAATGCTAATCCAAATCCCTGATTTAACAAGGATAACATGCATTAAATTACAAAAAACTGAAGCTTTATCATGTTATATATACATGACAATGCGAATTAATTAATCACATCAAGCAAGTCTTTGATAGAATACGCAGCTCGTTTTAAAATAAATGCTCAGGATATTGCCATGAATCAGCTTTTTGTTAATAACTTAACTGTTATCGACTTTTCCTACTTTGATAACCAAAGAGGTATATTGGGTGAAAGCTGGAATGTAGACATCGAACTAAGTGGAGATTTAGACCATCAAGGTATGGTGTTTGATTTTGGCCATGTAAAAAAGAAAATTAAATCAATTATTGATTGCGAGCTAGATCACCGATTTGTCATCACCAAGCACGCAAAGAATTTTGAAATAAAGCAAAACGGCTCAAGCAGCCAGCTAAACTGGCAAAACGTTATGGGCACTTATCAACATATATCGCCTAACGACGCCATCTTGATTTTAGATATTAAAACGGTGAATCCGAAATCGATTGCCAGCTACTTACAAGAAGTAATTCTAAAAGAGCTGCCTGAAAATATTAAAGATGTTTCTATCAAGCTATCGCAAGAAGAAATAGAGGGAGCCTACTACCATTACAGCCACGGACTTAAAAAACATGATGGTAATTGCCAGCGTATTGTACATGGCCATCGTTCTAAAATAGAAATTTACGAAAACCACCAACGCAACCAACCTCTAGAAGATTATTGGTCAGCCTGCTTTAGAAATATTTATATCGGCACTCGCGAAGACATCAGTAATGAGACTGAAATAGATAATAAAGCGCATGTTACTTTTTCATACAAAGCACAACAAGGCGATTTTAGCGTTACCATACCTAAAAAGCGCGTTTACATTCTAGAAACTGATACAACCGTCGAACTTATAGCCGACCATATTGCAAAAGCCTGTACTGAGAAAAAACCTAACAATCATTATCGGGTGAAGGCTTTTGAAGGTATCGGAAAAGGATCCATTGCGGCTAGCTAAGGACATACTAAATGCATACAGGGAGTGCTGCTCCCTTATCTCATTCCAGTCTTTTTAAAGAGCTATAAACCCAACGAGCCAAGTAAGTCATCGACTTCATCCTGACTTGTGCCACTTAGCTGACCAGGCTTAAGATTTTCATCTTCAGCTGACTTACCACCAAACAATTCATTTAACGACATCATAGTCAGCATAAACTTTTGATCTGTGATTTGGTCTTCTGAATATAGATTCATTGATTTAACAAGTTCACTACTAATTGCATTTTTAATTTGAGATATTTGTGACTCATTCAAGCCTTCAGTTTCTGCCAGAACAGTGGATTCAATGGCTTCCATTAAGTCCATTTGTTTTTCTTTCATGGTTTGATAAGTATTATTTACCTGCTCAAGCTCTGCACTGCACGACATTACCACACCTTTTATTTGCGAGGTTCTTGCATCTACACGCGCCTCCAAGTTTTGATTCAGGTCTAATATTTCATGCTCATCATGCTTTCGCTGACTAATATCTCTAATCATGACGGTATAGATTATATCGCCTTCATTCAAAACCTTGTTTGTCACCAAAGAAACCCATTTCGGGCCTTTTTCAACACCAGTTTCCAGTTCGAAGCGGCCATTAGATTGAGTATGTGAAGCAAGAAACTCCATATATTCCACACCCTCTGCACACTCATCATCATCCATCATCATTTCAAGCCCGCCACGAGCCTGAACCACTTCAAATTCTGCTTGAGGGTGCATACAAAGCATCGGTATAAGCTCATTTAAACTCTGCCCCTCAACTTCCCCCTCCTGAAGGTAGAAAACTTCACGAATGGCTGGTGTTACCGTTAATATTTTTCCTGTATTGTCTGTACTTAAAAAGACAAAATCAGATGAAACCAATAAACTATCAATCAGATCATTTTGGAGCATATTGCACTTACAACTCTTCTTTTATTTTGTGATGATGTTAAATATTATAAATATTCTTTATTTAAACATAGCAGGTGACTTTGCATTCGCCACCTCCATGAATAGGAAATGACGAAACAATAGCTAATCAGAAAAGCTCAAGCTCACTAGACTCCTCAACCAGTGGCTCCGTTTTATCTAAGTAAGTTAAATCTAACAAATGTATAAACTCATCATTACCGATTTTTGCAATCATCGGAAACAACAAATCAATATTCCCAATACCTTCACTCAATAGATGTTTATTTTTTTCTATTGCGTTCATGGCTACTCGTTGTAGACCGACGATCTCATCAACTACAACAGCGACTGTCTTTGACACATCGGTCTTAAAGCTGATCAAAGTAAGCAATTCAGTTTGCGGCTCTGTATCCAAACTCATGCCAATACGTCGCCGCAGATCAATGACCTGCATTACCGTACCACCAATGACAGCTACTCCACGAAAAATATCGCCCTGATAGAACAACTTTACTAGTTTAACTTTCTCTGTATATACGTTTTGTACATCACGACAATACACACCCAAATTCAAATGCCCTATCCGAGCAATTAAGTATTCACTCTTGTCCATACTGTTATAAACACCCTGTTTAATTGGCTTTTCCAAGCCAGTATTTTTTATATTTATTAAAAAATTCAATACAGCTAACTGTAGTGGTAGCAGTAAAATCTTGATTCGTCAAATATATTCAAATAATTAATTGTTATCCAAAAAAATTCGAGAATGATAAAGTTAATTTTTTATACTTATTTGACTAATTCCGATAACAAACAAATATAAAAGGTGGGCCTTATGTCTTGGGAACAAAATTTTGAACATTTCATGCAAGGGTTAATCAGACGAAACCCTGGTGAAACCGAGTTTCATCAAGCAGTACACGAAGTCTTCATCGATATATTTCAATACATACAAGATAAACCCCATTATCAAGAAGCTCAAATTTTGGAACGAATGAGCGAGCCTGATCGAATCATCACTTTTCGAGTAACCTGGGCTGATGATGAAGGACACATACGCGTTAATCGCGGCTGGCGCGTCCAGAACAACAATGCGATTGGCCCCTATAAAGGAGGTCTACGTTTTCATCACACAGTTAATCAAAGTATATTAAAGTTTTTAGCTTTTGAACAAACATTTAAAAATAGCTTAACAGGCCTACCAATGGGCGGCGGCAAAGGTGGTTCTAATTTCAACCCTAAAGGAAAGTCAGACAGAGAAGTGATGCGATTTTGTCAAGCGTACATGTCAGAGCTCACACATTATATCGGCGCAGACTTAGATATTCCTGCTGGTGATATTGGTGTCGGTGCGCGAGAAATTGGCTATCTATTTGGACAACACAAAAGACTAAGCAAAGAGTTTACTGGCATTTTAACTGGAAAAGGCATGGAGTTTGGCGGCAGTTTAATCAGAACAGAAGCAACTGGTTACGGCGCGGTTTATTTAGTAGACCATATGCTCAAAACAAAAGGCCTTACAATGGAAGGTAAAATCGCCTGTATCTCTGGTTCTGGCAATGTTGCTATTTTTGCGGCTGAGAAAGTTAATCAACTTGGAGGTAAGGTAGTTACACTTTCTGATTCATCAGGCTTTATTCATGATCCCAAAGGCATATCACAACAAAAACTAGAACACATCAAAGTGCTTAAAAATATTAAGCGAGTTAGGATTAATGAATACTTAAATGAATACCCCGAAGCCAAGTTTTACGCAGACCAGAAACCTTGGTCAATACCTTGTGATGTTGCCCTCCCCTGCGCGACTCAAAATGAGATCGATCAAAGTGATGCTCATACACTCCTAGAAAATGGCTGTATTGCTGTTTCTGAAGGAGCAAATATGCCGACTACCTATAAAGGAATTCAACGTTTTCAAGAATCTAAAATTCTATTTGCCCCAAGTAAAGCCGCCAACGCGGGTGGCGTTGCTATATCAGGTTTAGAAATGAGTCAAAACAGCGCCCGCATTTCATGGAAGGAGTCAGAGTTACAAAAACTTCTCTTTGACATCATGGAAAATATTCATTCTGAGTGCGAAACTTACGGACGAGAAAGTAAAAATTATGTTAATTACGTAAAAGGCGCTAATATTGCCGGTTTTATCAAAGTTGCAGATGCCATGCTCGCTTATGGTGTAGTTTAAATCTCCAATTTACTATTAATTAGACATCTATTTGCCAAAATTACATATTAATATGATTCAACATTTATCATTCTGGGTTGTTTTGAGCCTGACACTATTAATACCAGCGTCAGGTCAAGCCAATTCAGAGCTCGACTTTAAATTCTGGCAGATCATTGAAACTGATGATTTATCGCTCAACGAAATAATCAATACGCCCGAAAAAAAATGGCAGGCACTGAATAAAGGCGTCACCAATAGTCATTTTCTTGATAAAGAATACTGGCAAGCCTCTCAAGGCTCAACCATGTGGATCAAGATCCACATCCCTCGTCGTATTAACTCTAATAGAGTTTGGTTCGAGTTAGTGCCTAATTTTGGACTAGATGGACAAATCGCCATTATAGAAAATGACCACTGGCGCTGGACTATGCCTGTAGGTAAAAGAAATAACAGTAACGATACCCTGTCAGCTACATTTTTAACGTTTATCATTGATAATCCACGAGATCATAAAATAGCGTATTTAAAGCTACAAACATCACAGGTCTTTCACTTTAATATCCAAGTCAAAACAGAAGACGAACAACTACATTCTATTTTGAAAGATAATTTATTTAATGGTTTTATTTTAGGTTTTTTATTATTAGCGATGATTTATAACCTAGCCATTGGTATAAGTGCTAGTGAAAAATTATATTTGTATTACGCTTTTTACGTATTTTGTACTGGCCTTTATATCACTGTTATTTGTGGCTACCCCCGCTTATTATTTCCTGAATGGGGGGCCGATGCTATTTTCACAAACCTTACCGGCTTACTTGGTGTATTTTCTGCCACAGCTTTTATTAGAGAGCTGTTAGACACACCAAATTCAACACCTAAAACAGATATTATACTTAGATCCATACAAACATTTTCTTTCATCAGCATCATTTTAATTGGCGTTATATCCGATAGTAGTGCTTATATTCTTGTAGAATCGTTGGGCATAATTACACCCTTTATTCTATTATTTACAGGTGCTTTAGCTTACCGTAACAAACAACCTCACGCGCTCTATTTTTTAATTGCTTGGTCTATATTTCTCTTCAGTATTTGCGCTTGGGTTTGGATGTGGTTAGGAATTATTGATGCGAATTTAAATATACTTCGTTTATTGCTTCTTGGGTGTTTATTTGAAGTAATTATACTTTCTTTTGTACTTGGCTACCGATACAGCTATTTAAAAAAGCAAACCGAGTTACTCTCTGATGCCAAACAAAGATATCAGGTACTCAGTGAAACTGATTATTTAACAGGAGTCTATAATCGTAGAGGTTTCATAAAACAGGTCGAACATTTAATTAGCACTGATCGCAATGAATGCGTCTGGCTTAGTATAGATATAGATCATTTTAAAAATTTTAACGACCAATATGGCCACATTGCAGGTGATAAGCTGCTGGCCGAGTTCGGTAATATGCTATCAGTAAAAGTACGTAGAGAAGACCTTGCTGCAAAGTTAATTGCACCGGATAACAAATCTAATTATCGTCGAGGTGTCGCAGGCAGATTAGGCGGAGAAGAGTTCGCAATATTTTTAATCAACTGCTCACTACCGCATGCAAGACTTTATGGAGAGCGCTTGCTAAGAGACTTTCAAAATTTGACCATAACGCATACCGATGACACTCAAATTGGCACAACAATTTCTATCGGAGCTTCTATTTTAAAGCCTCATGAGATGATAGAAACGGTCTGGAAACGAGCAGACAAACTTCTTTACAAAGCAAAAAAACAAGGTCGTAACCGAGTTATTCAAGAGACTGATTCTAAATAAGCTTTCATTTTACTTTTTAAAGCACCATGAAAAATATTTATTTAAGTCTGAATCATTCAAACTATTCATAAGGGCTATGTTTCTTTCTGGGATTTCATCTACATCTGGATAGGCTTCAATTGCAGCACTCAGGCTCGCCTCACGTATGAAATGAAAGATTGGGTAAGGCGATCTATTGGTAAAATTTTCTGCATCCGCTCTTTCAGTACCTGCGAACTGGTAGTCTGGATGAAAACTGGCGATCTGATATACCCCTTCCCATCCTCTGAGCCTTATAAATTCGCTAGCCGTATAAAGAAAATCATTATAATGTTCAAAGTCATCAAATAGCTCAGGAAACACCAACAGAGTTGTTTCTAACTCTTTCTCATCAGTTTCATCCAATAAGTTTATTTCGTGAATAATACTTTCGAAAGCTTGTTCTTCTTGCTCGCATAAATCAGCTTTTATTCTAATCCGTTTCTGGCTATAAGGAAGCTTGGCGAAAGGACACAAATTCAGTCCTACGACGACCTTCTCTAACCACTGATTTACAGAATTTTCGACAAGTTTTTGCTTATTCGTCATTTAAATTTCCCTAGAGGTTATCGATTTCATTCGGTACCGCCAATTAACGTTAGCGACAAAAATATTATTTAACTAAAAAGTGCCATCATTTTTTGTGTATTTGGATTTTCAATCACCCCTCTCTCTGTCACAATCGCATCAATAAGCGAAGCAGGCGTAACATCAAAAACAGGGTTAATTGCATCGACACCTATTGGGGCTACCTGTAAATCACCAACCTGAGTTAGCTCTTGGGTAGTGCGCATTTCAATTTCAATTTCACGCCCTGTTTTAAGCGCCATATCAACAGTACTTGAAGGCGCCACAACCATCATTTTTACGCCATGATACTTTGCAAGTACGGCTAAACTGTAGGTTCCAATTTTATTTGCAACATCACCATTCGCTGTCACTCTATCAGCACCGACAATTACCCATTTAATATGTTTATTCGCTAATAACCATGCGGCGGCTCCATCAGCATTTAAACAAACAGGAATGCCTTCTTGTGCTAGCTCCCAAGCCGTTAATCTTGCTCCTTGTAGCCATGGTCGAGTTTCATCAGCGTAGACACAGTCTATTAAGTTATTTTTCCATGCGGCTCGAATTGCCCCCAAGGCTGTACCATAACCACCTGTTGCAAGTGATCCGGCATTACAATGCGTAAGTACTGAAAAAGGTTGGCCCGAAGTACTAGCCATTAAATTTGCCGCTAACGCCCCCATTTTATGATTATTTGCTATATCGTCAGCGTGAATAGTTTTCGCTAGCGTTAGCAGTGCTTCAATTGACGACTCATCCTGATAAGTACTGACAAAACACTGCTTCATTTTTTCTACAGCCCACATTAAATTCACAGCAGTAGGTCTTGCTTCAACGAGTAGATTTAAGTCTGCTAATACCGCACTTTTATACACGTCAAACTGTGCTGTATTCATGTTATTTACGTGATGTGCACTTGCGCTAATGACAACGCCATAAGCGGCAACAATACCTATTGCGGGCGCGCCCCTCACAACCATTGTTTTGATCGAATGAATCACCGCTGTAATATCATGGCAAGTAATGTAGGTTTCAAGTTTCGGTAGTACTCTTTGATCTAAAAGCACAAGTTGACCATCGAGCCAATCAACTGCTTTCACTGTATTACTTTGCATAGAATAACTCTTAATAAATTTAAAAATAGGTATCGAGTGTCAAAGAATAATTGCATTCAGCCATAATGCTCTTATAACTTCAGTTATTGAAAATATGATCATTCAAAAAATAGATGCGAGTAACCATTACTTCATAATGCTATTCAAATCGGTAGGTTCAATAATATCAATTATCCCTTCATAGTCTTTCTCTTCATGTGTATCTAGCACGCAGATAAATGGAATCTGCGTCAATTCATCAAAGCGAATAAGGATCTCTTTTTTTTCATCTGGCTTTATAAAAACTGTCGGCCATTGGTCTAACGTTTTTACTAAGGCTTCAGCGTCACCGACAGCTGACCCCGAATGAGAATGCCCAGTTCCTCCAATAACCTGCTGCTGAGAATGATATAATTCATCTTTAATAAATTTCTGAAAACGCTCATCTTCCAGTTGTTTGTTAATATCTGATGAGAACGCGACAAGATGAGGTTCTTCACTTTTATTAATAAAGACAAATCGAACATTTTTTGATAACGGAACAGTAACTTTACTTGGCCACACCATACCTGGCAGCAAATCAATAGAAATTGTTGCATCACTTGCCGCCTCACCAAAAAGAGGATCTTTCCAATATTCACCTAAAATTTCTTCGGCGGTAAACCCAGCAAACCCAATCGGCGAAAACACTGAGGTAAATAAGAATATGATTGTAATAATATAAAATTTAAGTACTGGCATCTTTATTTATAATAATGGATTTAAACAAAATTATACGCATAATTGATAAACTCTCACAGCGTACTTTCGTTACAATACTGTCAGCGCTCGAAAAAAAAGTTAATATACAATCAACTCTCTAATATTTAAAGGTTACCACTTGGCTCCCCCCCCTATTGCTTTAACAATCGCAGGTTCAGATTCCTCTGGCGGCGCTGGCATTCAAGCAGACATAAAGACATTCTCATCACTTGGTGTATACAGTGCCTCCGTCATTACTAACATCACAGCCCAAAATACCTGTAGCGTCCATTCTGTTCATGCCCTTCCAATCAATGTTATTGAAGCACAGTTAAGGGCAGTATTTGGTGACCTAAATGTCAGCTGTGTGAAAATTGGCATGCTTAATTCAATTAACATCATTAATTTAGTATCCCAAATACTCCAAGAATATCGCCCCAAACATATCGTGCTTGACCCCGTCATGATTTCAAGTAGTGGCAAACCACTCATTGAAGCGAATGCAATTGAAGCATTAAAAACAGAACTTTTTCCTATTTCAACAATCGTTACACCAAACATTCCTGAAGCAGCCGTTTTACTTGACTCTTCACAAGCTAAGTCTAAGTCAGCAATGTACGAAACTATTACAAAGTTAAATAAATTAGGATCCCACTCTGTTCTCTTAAAAGGAGGCCACCTTATTGGCGATACATGCATCGATTTGCTATCAGAAAACGATACTATTCATGAATTATCGCAAGCAAGGATAGCCACCAATAACACCCATGGTACAGGCTGTACACTTTCATCCGCCATTAGTGCAAACCTTGCGTTAGGTAGCTCAATCAAAGATGCCGTTTTTAAGGCTAATGTGTACCTAAACAATGCGATCAAATTTGCCAATAGTCTGAAGATTGGTAAAGGAAGTGGACCTGTTCATCATTTTCACAATCAATGGTAAAACAACATAGCAATAAGGTAACCTCGTGCATATACTTCTCGGTTATACAAAATATTTTAGAGATGAACTATGCAATATTGGCGCATACACACATTAACAATAATTTTAACCTGCCTGATACTTTCGGCTTGTGCAGGAAAAAAAATTATAAATACTGAAATGATTCAACAACACTCAGCTCTTGAAGCAAATAACTCTCAACTCACACCAGAGCAAGCGATTCAAGTTGCTGAGAAAAAATATGCTGATGCAATAAAAGCCGAACTAGATATCTACGCTCCCCTTCATTTATACCAAGCGCAAGAAAGCCTTACTCAGGCGCGTGAATCTCTGTTAGCAACACCTAAAGACACAAAAGGAGCAGCACTTATAGCTGCGATAGCTGCTCAGAAGTTCATTGATGACGGCTATACAAACAAAAAAACAGTTCAAGAAAACTTAACAGAAGTGCTTACACACAATGCACAACTCTTAAGATTAGAGGCACCAACACGACTACCGTCAGATTACAAAAAAACTAATAGTCAACTACTCGATTTAATTGAACTCATTGAAAAAGGACTAATTGCGGATGCCATTCGAGGCCAAGCCTCTTTACTGACTGAAATGTCTAAACTGGAAATAAAAACACTTAAACATACTCATTTATCCGAAGCAGAAAATTTACTCAAAAAATCCACGGATAATAATGGCGACAAGTACGCTCAACTGAGTTTAAAAAAAGCGACTGAATTAATTCAAGCCGCTAATACATTCATAACAAAAAATTATCGAGACCGAAAAGGGGTAAAGAAAATCGGAGCTGATGCGCTTTGGGCAGCTAAACATGCTTATTTTGTGACGTTAGAGTCAAAAAGAATAATGCAATTAGAACCTAATGAATCCGAGCAGTACATCCTAAGTTTAATCGCCCATCAAAATAGTATAAGCCAGATTGCCTCTACCAATGATTTACCACCACAAGCATTATCAAGTGCAAACACTGAACTGCTTACAATGGTTAGCGATCTAAAAGCCCAGTTAAAGTCTAGCCAAAAAGAATTAAAAAATACGCTAACAACAAACACCATTCCATTGTTAAATACAGTAATAGTGCCTGACGATGATGAAGTAGTTGTCGTTCGTACCTTCCCTCTTATATCGAAGGAAGATGAAGATCCATTTTTTTCAGAAGAACAAACTGTTGAAGAAGGACCTAGCTTACAAGCAGATGAACTAAGCTTTGACGACATTGAGCAAATGACAGATGATTAACAAAAGAAAATAATCCGAAAAATTCTTTCTAACTCAAAGCTTATGATCAAACCTAACGCTCACGAGCATTTTATCTCTAACGTTGTGTTCAATATTCATTAGCTGACCAATCAATTTTTCGGTTAAAATTGAATTTTTTGGCAATAACAATATCTCATTATCACTATAAATATCTTTATTCAACACCATTTTTTCTCTTAGAGAGTAAAGTGGCAATAGCATTTCTGATGAATCATCTAAGAATTCAACTTCTAAAGTAAGTGAACTCAAAGCAGGAATCAAACTTGTATCGTACCGATGATTATTACTTTGTATCACTTTCATCGCCTGCTCATGATTAAGGAAGTCGCCTGTTACAACACCAAAACGTAATTCAGCGTAATCCAGTATTAAAGACAATACTTTTGATAAATGAGACATGCGCTCCCCATTTAAACCACTAGGATATCCACTTCCATCCACATATTCTTTTTGCTCAAAAAGCACCTGAGCCACATCTTCAAAGGCTGAATATGACATTAGAGTGCATGCACTATTAGCAGGATATTGTCGATAGAGCGAAAACTGGTCTTCAGTCATTAAATCTAAAGGAACAGCTAATACCGCATCAGGCACACCTATTTTACCAATACCTTGTAGCCGAGCTGCCGTAACGAGCACTTTTTGATTATATTCTTGAAAACCTAATACTTGAGACAACTGCAAAGCAATCTCAGCAACCTTTCCAGCATAATTACGCTGCCCTTTAAACTTAAGGTCCAACAAATTCATTAGCATTTGCTCAGTTACATCGTAACTAACCTGAAGTTTTTGAAAGGCGTGATCAACAAACTCAGCAGACTGGGCCATCTCCCGATTTTTACTCTCAACATCCTCCCCCAAGGCATCGTTCTGTTTTTTAAAACGCTTTAGTGTACGGTTTTTAAGTCTATTTTTGTGAGTCTGATCCAACGCATTTTCAACTAATGAGATAAGTTGATCAACATCCCAAGGCTTTGACATGTATCCAAATATTCCGCCGTCATTAATAGCTTTAATCGTGGATTCCATATCAGAATAACCTGTCAACAATATCCGCTCTGTTAGTGGGTAATTATCTTTAACGATTGAAAGAAATTCTGCACCATCCATATAGGGCATACGCATGTCACTGATAATCAAGTCGACTGATTGATTTTCTAGTAACGCCAGTCCATCTTCACCACTTAGCGCAGAAAACACTTCGTAAGGTTTGTTTCGAAATAGGCGCTTGAGCGTATTCAGCACACTAGCCTCGTCATCAATGATCAATATGCGCTTATCCATCATTCTCTCCTAGTAATAATATAACCCAAGCCTCTCACAACCTGTCATTCATGACAATTGTATTATTTATCTATTTATTACCATATGTAACCATACTTCAAGAAATGTACTTAAATAGGTAGCAAAGTTAACAATTTCTCTACTAGAGCTTCCGACTTGAAAGGCTTTTCCAGTAAACCATCAACACCAAGTTCCATCACTTCTAACATTTTCATCTTAGTTGCCGCCGAGACCACTAGCACCTTAATGTTTTGGTAGCTATCATTAGACCTCAAAGCTTCTAACACCTCGAAGCCACTCATACCAGGCATTTGTAAATCTAAAGTTATCAACATAGGCCGATAGCGTTCTAGCTGAATTCCCGCTTCTATTCCGTTAGAGGCAATTTGAACCTCATACCCAGCTCTTTTAATGGTTCTAGCCATCGATTTGGACATCAACGCCTCATCCTCAATGATAAGAACCCTTGATTTTCCAGAAGGCACGACAGGTGCTTCCTGTTTAACTTCTTCTCCCAGAGTTTCAGATAAAGCGACGGGGATCGGCATATTATTTTTATTCATAAATGCAATTAAAGCAGCAATAGGGATGCGGTTATCCCCTCTTCCAGGAAGCTTATAGGCATCAATATAACCTTTTTCGATCCATCTGATGACCGTTCTAAAGTTTACGCTGCAATATTTTGCAACTTCCCCCGTCGTTAACGCTTCTTTCATAAAAATACCTCAAATCACACAGCCATACATCCACGCCCGTCTATACTAGAACCAACGTTGACGAATTTACAATTTTTTTAAATGTCGTAATTGACAGTATAGACAATATATATCAAATTATAAAAAGCAATTCTGAGCATTTATTGAGAGGGATAGGCATGAAGCATAAAATTGACAACCGTATGAGAATTACCCAGACACTCATTCTCAGCCTTGTTTTCTGTGCGGTAGGATGGAGTCATCACGCATATGCAAACCCTACTAAAAACGAGCTATCACCATTTCGAATATATCTCGATGCCGACCAAACGAATAGCGTAAGCTCAGGAGAATCAATTGAGCTTGGAATTAGAGCAGCACTATCACAGTCCAATTGGAAATTGGGCGGGCTTCAAGTAGAGCTAGTCATCAAAGACCACCATGGCAGTACTCAAAGAAGCCGCCACCATCTCGAACAATTTTTGTCAGACCCGCGTGCACTAGCAGTGTTTGGGGGCTTGCATTCCCCTCCCCTGATTGCAGCTAGAGACTATATTAATGACAATCAAATTCTAACCTTAGTTCCTTGGGCGGCAGCCACGCCAATAACCAGATCAAAAACTTCAGAGAACTGGATTTTTCGATTGTCAATTGATGATAGCAAAGCTGGCAAAGTTATTATCAATGAGACAATACAGCACTCAGGTTTCAAACACCCCTACCTGCTCTTGGAAGATACAGGCTGGGGAAAAGCGAATAAGAAAACCATGACAAAAACACTCTCTCAACTCGGTTATCAGGCTAGCGGCATCCATTTTTTCCAATGGGGAATTGGACAGCATGAAGCAAGAACAATTTTAGAACATGCAGTTTCTAATGGAGCAGACAGTTTTATTTTGGTTGCTAACGCACCTGAAGGTATCACCTTCGCAAAGGCCATGTTATCACTAGACAAATCCCGCCAACGAGCTATTCGCAGTCATTGGGGGATCACTGGCGGTACATTCTTTAAATCATTGGGTGCAAGTACAGTTAAACAGTTGGATCTAGCATTCATTCAAACTCGCTTTTCTCTCTTACAATCACCATTATCTTCAGAAGGTGAAAATGCTCTTAAAGCAGCTTCAACCGAATCAAATAGCACAATATCGCCTACTGATATTAAAGCACCTGCCGGTTTCATTCACGCTTATGATTTAACCCGCCTCCTAATCGCGGCCGCTGAACAAACCACTATTCCCAATGATCCCAAACAAGCCCGCCAAATAATAAAAACTAATCTGGAAAATCTAACCAAGACAATTCCGGGCCTAGTTAAGCGTTACAAACAACCTTTCTCAAGTGACGTTGAAACTAATTTTGATGCACACGAGGCGCTAGGACTAGAAGATTTTGTGATGGCACGCTTTGATCAACACGGCAATATCCAATTGACTGAATCTAGTTCAAGTATCATGCATGGAGCAAATCATGGGAATTAAAACCGTGATTTCAGCGGGGTTACATAACCTTCTTTCTAACCGACCGCCTAAAACAGAGCGCTTGTTATCACTATTCCTAATCACTGTAATTTCACTCATGAGCCTAGCGATGCTCAGCGTGATGACGCATGGCTTAAAGTCTGATCTAACGAAACATTATCTTGAGTCAAACGAGCAAAAATCAATCAATCTAGCTCGACAAATTGATCGATTTCTTAATACAAGAAGAATTCAACTCGAAGCACAAACTCAAAGTGCCATCGTAAAACAAACCGTTATGCGACCAAATTCCAACAAAGGCCTAATAAGTGATTACTTTCTGTCTCAAAGTATTATTGGCAATCAATACGCCCAACAACTTTATGACTTTAAAGGTGAAAAAATATTCAGCAGCGTTAGTATTCATGAACAACACAGATCATTATCAATTCCAGAACATGATAATAAACACATTAAGAATTCTTTTCACGCTCTATATGAGAGTAAAAAAGACTTCGAAATTAACCTGAGTGAAGATCTTAATTTTTGGCAAATTGCACTGCCTATTCAGTATGGAAATTCAATCGAGGGTATTTTAGTCACACATATTCCATTGAAAGAAATGGTCGAAGCGTTAGACCTTAATAATGTTATCGACACCAAGCTAAAGGCGACTACATCAAACAATATTTCAATTCAGTGGGGTAGTAAAAACACCTTTTCAACTACAGAGTTGAGCAACTCATCTTCAGGTATTCAGCTAGCATATGGCATTGATATTTCCTCGCTCAATCAGTCTTTCTCCGTAGCAAAAAAACGACTAATATATAGCGCGGTTATTATTGCAATCCTATCGACCGGCCTTTCCATTATTTTGGGTCGCTGGTTCTTTGTACGACCATTAGAGCGCTTACAAGTATTCGCCACCGAACTGAGTGAAGGCGCTGATCCACACCTTGAAAAAACCAAACGAATTACCATCGAAATACAACGTTTATCTGACAAAATTACAGGTATGGCAAAAAGAATACACCTTCGAGAGCTGGATCTTATTAAAAGCAATGAAGCTTTAAAGCACAATCAGAACACCCTTGTTCATGCCGAAAAGATGGCAGGCCTCGGACAAGTTACCGCAGGCGTTGCACACGAAATTAATAATCCAATCGGTTTTATCATGAATAACCTAACCATGCTTCAGGAGTACCATACCTTTCTCAAGACACTGCTTTCCCAGTTACTGTCTATGAAAGAAAAACTATCACCAGAAGAACAAAATAAGCTAAAACCTGAGCTTGATGCCATTGCCGATACACTGACTCAAGAAGACCTAGATTTTGTAATTAATGACCTTGACTGTATCACCGGTGAGTCAATCACAGGCACAGAACGCGTTAAAGACATTACTCAAGGTTTAAAAGGATATGCTTATTCTGGCGAGCAAACGGCCTTAACCAATATAAACGAATGCATTGAATCCACCTTAAAAATGGTTTGGAACGAACTTAAGTACAATTGTACAGTAGAAAAGCACCTAGCTGAGCTGCCCGAAATTGAGTGTATGGGCGGTCAGATCAATCAAGTTTTTATGAACTTGTTCATCAATTCCGCTCACGCAATGAATGGCTCCAATGGTGAACTTTGCATCGAATCAAAGCAAATCGAAGACTATATACAAATTACAGTCACTGACAACGGCTGTGGAATTAAAGATGAATTACTTAAACATATATTTGACCCCTTTTTCACCACAAAGCCAGTTGGTGAAGGTACCGGTTTAGGCATGTCCATCTGTTATGACATTATTAAAAAGCACGGCGGTGATATTTTTATACAAAGTAAGCTCGGAACAGGAACATCCGTCACCATCCAAATCCCGCTTCGCCAAAATGTGGCATAAACCAACTACCCATATACAAAACTTAAAGAGGATGCATTATGGAACAAACATCATCAATTAAAACTGCCAACATACTTTTTGTAGATGATGAACAAAGTATTTTAGAAACCCTTAAACGGTTTATGCGTAATAGCAAATACCAATGTTTCTATGCAAATAGCGGGCATGAAGCGCTCGAAATTCTTGAGAAAGAAGTTATCGACGTAGTCGTTTCAGACATGAAAATGCCCGAAATGACAGGAGATGAACTACTTCGAGAAGTTTCTAACAAATACCCGGAAACCATTCGCATCGTACTCAGCGCATTTTCTGAAGATGACCTCGTTATGAATGCCATTAATGAAGGCCATATATGGGGTTTTATTCATAAGCCCTGGAATAACAGCGAACTATCACAAGCAATAGATCAAGCAGTTTTCACCCAACAAGTTATCGCAGAACGCGCGCTACTAAAACGTACACTCAACCAATATCAAAGCCAACAAAAAGATCAATTTCAGGGTTTTGTCGGCAACTCTGTGTGTATGCAGTTCATTTATAATGCAATAGAAAAAGCTGCCCCAAGCAATGCCTCAGTCATGATTACTGGAGAAAGTGGAACAGGTAAAGAAGTCGCAGCTAGAGCACTTCATGACCTTAGCAAGCGTTCTGATGCTCCCTTCATTGCCATCAATTGTGCTGCAATACCTAGCGAGTTAATGGAATCTGAAGTTTTTGGACATATTAAAGGCGCTTTCTCTGGCGCGATAAATCAACGTAACGGCGCTGCATCTTTGGCCAATGGCGGCACATTATTTTTGGATGAACTTTCAGAAATGGATATCAACCTGCAATCCAAGCTCTTACGATTTATCCAGACAGGTACCTTTCAACGCGTGGGCAGCAGCCAAGTTGAAACTGTTGATATTCGTTTTATTTGTGCGACCAATCGTGACCCTATCGAAGCCATCAATGACAAAAAACTTAGAGAAGACCTGTACTATCGCTTAAATGTTATCTCTTTAAACCTGCCTCCGCTAAGACAACGAGAAAACGATCCATTTCTGCTGGCTCAAACCTTCCTCACAAAATTTATAAATATGGAAGATAAGATCGTTGTAGGGTTTTCATCAGATGCTGAAAAACTTATTCTTTCCTACGAATGGCCAGGAAATGTCAGACAATTAGAGAATGCTATACACAGCACCGTCGTCATGTCGAGCGGACCACTCATCACCGACCAATGCCTCGCCAGTGCATTAAGACTTCGTCTTGATGAACTTTACAAAACGACTCAAAACAGCAAGCCAAAGTCAGTTTTATCAGAACCAGATAATAGACCTAACCTTTCAGTCATAGACAGACGCCAAGCTGAGCGCGCGAGCCAAATCAATAACGCAGTCCCAGTTGAACCCTTATCAAAAATTGAAGAACAGGCTATTAAACAAGCGATTAACTTTTGCGATGGGAATGTCGTACGTGCTGCGAGTCTTCTTCAAGTTAGTCCCTCAACACTTTACCGAAAAATACAAGCGTGGGAGGAGCCATAGAGCGATCAGCTTGCGAATTTTTCTCATTTTGCAATTCGCATTTTGCAAATGTTCTTTTATTTAATCGACCTCTCTACTGAGATTGCGCCATTTAGTCCTTGGCGTAATTTTTGCTGATATTTACACAGCGTTCATTTTTCAGCATTAGAGTAATCAAGGAGAATAGTTTATGTACATCATTGCTAGATATCTCATCCTGAGTACAGCAAGCCTAATAATATCAATGGGCGTAACGCTTGCCAATGAACAAGCACCAAATGAACTAACTTTTGGTTTATATCAGTCAGATAAAGCAACTGAAATGCATCGTAAATTTAAGCCGATAATTGATTACCTCTCACAAGAAGTTTCTCGTTTATCTGAGTCACCAACTGAACTTAAACTGAAAATTTACAAGTCCTATCAAGGGGCTAACGATGCACTAGTAACAGGCGAGGTTGATTTTGTTCGCTTTGGACCAGCCTCCTACATTTTAGCAAAGAACAAACAGCCAAATATCCAACTATTAGCGATGGAAGAAAAAAAAGGAAAAACACGTTTTAACGGTTTAATTGTTGTTTCAAAAAACAGCTCCATTAAAACTTTATCAGACTTAAATGGACACAGCTTCGCTTTCGGTAATATCAACTCAACGATCGGCCGTTATCTGGCTCAATCAGAATTAATAAAAGTAGGCGTTACTTCATCATCAATATCTAAACTGGCCTTTCTTGGACGCCACGATAAAGTATTTAAAGCGGTCGAACTAGGTGATTATGATGCAGGTTCTTTGAAAGAGTCAACGTTCAAAAAAATGAATAAAAAAGGACAATTAAGAGTTTTACATAGTTTTGAAAATATCACCAAACCCTGGATCGCCCGAGCTCATTTATCACCCAAAATATTTAAAGCAGTATCCACTGCCCTGATTGAGTTATCAGACCCTAATATTCTAAAACAATTCAAGGTATCAGGTTTTGTGGCGGTCAATGATAGTGACTACCGATATGTTCGTGAAGGCATTATAAAGGCAAAACAGTTTTGAATACCCAAAGTTCATCTAATTGGAGAGAGCGTATTGCTCCAGGACTGGCAATCCAAGTCTTGGGCGTACTATTGCTTTTATTTGCCTTAGCTCTGTCGATCAATACCTACTATACCATCAAGGGAGAGCGATACATTTTGCACCTACAATTGGATCAAGAGGGCAATAATCTCGCGCAGGCGTCCTCTATTTTTGCAACAGAGTCTCTGCTTATCGAAGATTATCCAGTAATAGGAACCTACACCGACAATTTAGTAGACCGCTACCCAGATTTGGCTTATATCTTAATTAGACGACTCGACCAAAAAATCGTAGCTAAAGCTTCTCGTCAAGTTCAAAACAACCAAAACATTAAACGCTACTTCTCAACTATTCGTGTAGACGATAATTTCATTGGCAGCATTGAAATTGGCATATCAACAGAAAACCGAGATCTTTTTATTACTAATCATCTAAAAAAAATGATTATTCAATCTCTCTTGGTTTTTCTGGCTCTCGCCGTATCGCTATTCATTTTCTTTAGAAAAATGATTACAGATCCTGTACACGACTTAGTAGACCAAGCACGAAATTTAAGTTCAGGTAATTTGAGTAAGCCTATTCATTTAAAAGCCAAGGGTGAACTGGCCCAGCTATCTTTAGCATTAGATAACATGCGCATCAGACTTAAAGAGTCTTATGATGATATCACCCATCAAAATCGTCTTTTAGATCAACGTGTTGCTGAGCGTACCAAAGAATTAAGTGAAACAAACATTAAGCTAATCGAAACACACTCTCAATTACTCCAATCAGAAAAAATGGCGGCAATTGGTCAACTTTCAGCAGGTATTGCTCACGAAATAAATAATCCTATTAGCTTTGTGAGTTCAAATATTTCAATATTATCTGAGTGGTGCCAGACCTTAACTCTAGTTATCGAGGAGTATGACAATCAAATAATAAAGAATGCCCAAGAATTAATACCTTTTCATACAATTAAAGCCGATAAGGACTTTGATTATATAAAAGAAGAGTTACCACTATTAATAAAAGAAACGCAAGCAGGTCTGAATCGAGTAAGTACGATTGTTGCTGACCTTAAAAACTTTGCTCACTCTGATGATATGGTTTGGCAAGATGCTGATCTATGTTCGGGGTTAAATTCCACGCTAAACATAGTAAGAAATGAAGTAAAATATAAAGCTGATATCACCCTTAGTGAAAATAACACCCCGATGGTTGAATGTTTACCCGCTCAAATTAACCAAGTTTTTATGAACATTATCGTTAATGCAGCACAATCGATTGATGGTAAGGGGAAAATTACCATCAACCTAACAAAAATAGACCAATGGGTATGCATCAGTATTTGCGACACAGGTAAAGGTATACCCGAAAAAGACCTGAGCCGTATCATGGAGCCCTTCTATACAACCAAGCCTATAGGCTTAGGAACCGGCTTAGGTTTAAGTATCTCTTATGGCATTATAAAAACGCACCATGGACGAATCGAGATTGAAAGCAAAGTGGGAGAAGGCAGTACCTTCAAAATATGGCTCCCCACACATCAACCTAAATAATCCTCCCACCTAAACACAATGCCAACTCAATCAAATTTAACGACTTGAGTGTATAGGTTCAACTTACACTGTTCCCACCAATATAAAATTACACCATCAAGTAAAACCCAAAATCCCCAAAATCCCCAAAATCCCCAAAATCCCCAAAATCCCCAAAATCCCCAAAAAACCTATATTGATTCGCACCCTGCTAATTTACTTTTGCAAAGCGAAAAATAGTCTGCGTCCTAAACAACACAACAACACTAA
>Ga0209184_1000124_pt1 | contig 101328 bp, 94 predicted proteins | sample EN8Hudsemesocosm_2_FD_184627 | JGI IMG/M metagenome (GOLD analysis project Ga0209184, IMG submission 184627) | Methane-oxidizing microbial communities from mesocosms in the Hudson Canyon - EN8C Hudson Canyon (SPAdes) (version 2) | ecosystem: Environmental > Aquatic > Marine > Cold seeps... | reverse complement strand
CCAAAAAGTGTGTAATTTAGATTCACACTAATTACCTCGTTTTGTTTCTGGTTAACGTAAGTGGTTTACAACCGGTATTTACGAGCCTGAATTAAGCACCAACGCCTGGAGCAACAACGAAGATCAAGTACATCGCAATACCAACACCAATGATTGGAACAGCATCGATCAAGCCTGCTAGTAAGAACATCTTACCTTGTAACATTGGACCAAGTTCTGGCTGACGTGCTGTACCTTCAAGTAAACGACCTCCTAAAAGACCCATACCAACTGCCGCACCTAGTGCACCAAGACCAAGCATGATTGCTGCTGCAATAATTACTAGTTCCATTTTTTTCTCCCGTTTTTAAGTTAAAAAGTAAAAGTTAATTGAAATTTAAAAGTCAGTGATTAATGATCTTCGTGCGCCATACTGAGGTACACAACGGTCAAAACCATGAATATGAATGCCTGTAGCGTAATAACCAGAATATGGAATATCGCCCAACCAATTTGCAAGAAGCCACCGAACAAGCCGAACATCCAGCCTGCACTGTACATGACCGCAATCAAAATAAAGATCATTTCGCCTGCATACATGTTCCCGAAAAGTCGTAAACCAAGTGAAAAAGGCTTTGCTAATAAACCGACTAATTCCATAAATAGATTCACTGGGATAAACGCCCAATGATTGAAAGGATGCATGGTCAATTCTTTTGTAAAGCCAGCAATTCCTTTGATTTTAATTGAGTAGTACAGCATTAAGATAAATACACCTAAAGCCATACCTAATGTGATGTTTGGATCAGTAGAAGGTACAATTTTTTGATAATGAACACCAAACAATTCCAATATCCTAGGAACTAGATCTACCGGTAGTAAATCCATTAGATTCATGAAGAAAACCCACATGAAAATAGTTAATGCTAGTGGAGCAATCAAAGGGTTTCGGCCATGAAACATATCTTTCACGGTACCATCAACAAATTCAATAATAATTTCTATAAAATTTTGAAAGCGACCTGGTACATCACTACTTGCCGATTTCGCAACAGCGCGAAACATTAAGCAAAAGATCAGACCTAAGCCAAAAGACCATAATAGGCTATCGACATGAAAGGCATTGAAACCCATTGCAGCGGCTTCTTGGCCACCATGAGCCATGGTCCAAACGCTTTCTGTTAATGTTGTTCCATCAGAACGAACCGTTCCAGCCGGTAATTGGCCATAGGTTAGATTACTTAGATGGTGCTGAATATACTCAGTGGTTGTTAGACTATCGCCTGCCATAGTTTTCGGGCCTACACTTATAATGAAAAATTCTGTTTTGTGTTTGCTATTTGTTTGACTGCTCTTGCTCTACTTATAATCTTTAAATAAATAAGGAGAGAAGCAATTCAATATCAAAACACCAATAAAGGTTGAATACAAAGCAAAGTAGTCAACTGGCTTAAGAAATTTAAACACCAGCGCAAAACTTACAGCAATAATTAGAATCTTTGTTGATTCACCTTTATAAAAATTTATGACTACATTCTGAATGGCATGCGCACCCGCATATAAAAAAGCCTTAAATCCAAAATATAGTTGCGGGAGTGCAAATATGAACCCACCGATAAGCGATGAGTATGCCGCAACGTAACCGCTTAATAATAATAATACGAGTGAAATTCCTACTGTTAGTAGTATTTGCACCATAAAAATTTTGTAAATAGGTGGTCTATTAACCAATGTTGCGCGTTTTTCTGCCAATACTAAACATCTCTTGTTGATGCTTCGTTAAAATAACTGCTTACTTGTTTTTATATTACTCAGTTTTTTGTACTAGGCGTAAATGTAAAAATCGCTCAAACCATCTATTATTTTGCTCAAAGACTTCTCTAGCCCTTTTCAAGCGTGGAGGATTATAGGGGTATTAATCCCTGCATTCAACCATTCTAAAGTAGAATATGCTGTCAGTTACAAAAAACAGCTTATTTATTACCCAATTATAATATTCACACTTACAATCATCATAATGAAGCTGCGCTAGAGCCAAATTTTCGGAAGTCATACTTAAAAACAAAACTAGTCTTTAACAATGACCGTTCTATTTCATTGAATATGCGCCAAAATACCATCAAGCTCATCTAAAGAGTTATATTTTATAACTAGCTTGCCTTTACCTTTAACGGAATGATCAATCTTGACCACTGCTCCGATTTTTTCAGATAAATTTTCCTGTAATCGCTCTACATCTGCATCAGGTTTTGTGATGGATTCAATATCAACAATTATCTTTTCGTTTTGAATTTTTCTGACCAAAGCTTCAGTTTGACGAACAGAAAGTCCTTTTGTTTCAACTTGTCGCGCCACTAATACTTGCTGTTCTGGTATTAAGGATAACATTGCGCGCCCATGTCCCATTTCAAGGTCACCATGTTCAAGCATTAATTTTACTTCTTCCGTTAAATGTATAAGTCGAAGTAGATTTGTCACCGTTGATCGGGACTTGCCAACCGCTTCAGCTACTTCTCCTTGTGTTAATTCAAATTCATCCTGAAGACGCTGTAGTGCCATTGCTTCCTCCATCGAATTTAAATTTTCACGCTGAATATTTTCAATAAGCGACATAGCAACCGCTGCATCATCTGGAACATCTCGAACTATTGTTGGGACACGATCTAAATTGGCTAGTTGTGCTGCCCGCCACCGACGCTCGCCTGCAATAATTTCATAACTTTTATTTTCAACGGGTCGAACAATAATTGGCTGCATAATCCCTTGCTGCCTAATTGACTCTGCAAGTTCCTCTAACGCCTCTGGGTCCATATCTCGACGAGGCTGATATTTGCCACGTTTTAATAACTCAACGGGAATTTGTTTGAGTTCACCGTCTACAAAGTCAGTTTTTGTTATATTGATACTCGTGCCTTTTAATAATGCACTTAGCCCTTTTTCACCCAAGCCTCTTTTTTTAGCCACGTATCATATCCTATTAACTTTAAATGCTTTGTTTATGCTTCAGCTAGTTGTTTTTTTGCTTCAGCTTTTGTCTTTCGAACAATTTCACCGGCTAATGCTAGGTAAGCAATTGCGCCTTTTGATGATTTATCATAATGCAATGCAGACATGCCGTGGCTTGGTGCTTCAGCAAGTCGGATATTTCGTGGGATAGCTACTTTATATACTAAATCACCAAAATATTCTTCAAGTTCTTGTGATACATCTCGAGTTAAGCTATTTCTGGGATCAAACATCGTGCGTAAAATACCGGAAATGGCTAAATTCGGATTAATTGACTCTCTAATTTGCTCAACCGTATTCATCAATGCAGCTAAACCTTCTAATGCATAATATTCACACTGCATAGGAATAATGACTCCATCTGAAGCAGAAAGTGCATTGACGGTTAGCATATTCAAAGAAGGAGGGCAGTCTATCAAGATGAAATCATATTGATCTTGTACTTTATTTAATACTTGTTTCAACCGATGCTCTCGGCCAATTTCATTTAACAATTCAACTTCAGCCGCCGTCAAATCACCATTTGCAGGTATAACATCATAATTACCTAATTCTGATCGTGTAATAACTGCTTCTAAGGGGGACTTTTTTGTTAGTAAGTCATAAGCACTGCATTCCACTTCATTTTTACTAACACCACTACCCATTGTGGCATTGCCTTGAGGATCAAGATCAATCATTAATATACGACGTTTCGTTGCAGCAAGTGATGCGGCTAAGTTTACTGTTGTGGTTGTCTTACCAACACCACCTTTTTGATTCGTCACAGCGAATATTTTAGCCACAAAAACCTCTAATAAATTGATATAAATCTTTATACCTGATTAAGCGCAGGTCGATCTTTCTATGATAATTAAATGGCGCTGCTCATCACAACCAGGAACACATAGTTGAATCGATTCATTTATCTGAAAAGCAGAAGAAATATCACTTGCCTCAGACTCTGGCGCGATTCCTTTCATTGCCAAAAATTGACCATCATCAGCCAATAGATGCGCACATAAGTCCACCATATTTCCTAATGATGTGAACGCCCGTGATAGAATTTGGTCAAATTTTATCTCAACGCTTGCTTCTTCAACGCGTCCATTAAATACCTGTATATTCTTCAAACCAAGCATGATTTTACATTGTGTCAAAAATCTTGTTTTTTTCCCATTGCTATCAAGTAATAAAAAATTTATTTCTGGATAAAGTATCGACATAGGAATACCTGGTAAGCCTGGTCCCGTCCCAACATCCAAAATATTATTGTTTTTCTTATTCATAATATGAGGCGCTATACTTAAAGAGTCAATTAAATGCTTAGTCAGCATTTCTTTTGGATCTCGGATAGCGGTAAGATTATATGTTTTATTCCATTTAATCAGTAATTCTAAATACTTAATTAATTGTTCAACCTGAGAATCACTTATTTCGATACCAATTAATTTAGCCGAATCAAATAATGACATGGTAAATTCATGATGGTTTATCTTTGAATAAGCCATTAACTTACCTCTTTATTCAACGTTTTCTGTTGAGCTCTTTTTTTCAAAAAAACCAATATTAACGATACAGCCGCCGGTGTCATGCCGGGAATTCGAGATGCTTGTGCAATTGTTTCAGGCCGTACATCAAATAGCTTTTGTTTAATTTCATTCGATAAACCTGAAATTGTTTCATAATCAAAATCAACAGGTAATTTAGTATTCTCATTACGCTTTAAACGATCAATTTCATCTTGCTGTCGACTTATATAACCATCATATTTTGTTTGTATTTCTATTTGTTCAGATACCGCGCTAGCAACACTATGCTTAGGGTCTATCGCTGTTGTAATTTCAGTGATGTGGTCAATATTTATTTCGGGGCGTCGTAGTAAGTCAGACAAACTATATTCATGTTTTATCGGTCTTTCTAAATACTTATTAGCGATATCACCGCCAACTGAGCCAGGTTGAACCCAAGCATTCTCAAGTCGTTTCGTTTCAGAAATAATTGCTTCTTTTTTATCTGAAAACGCTTTCCAACGCTCATCACCAACCACACCTAAATTTCGGCCCGTTGTCGTTAAACGAAGATCTGCATTATCCTCTCGTAGCAATAAACGATATTCTGCACGACTAGTAAACATTCGATAAGGTTCGCTTGTACCTAGCGTAATTAAATCATCCACTAACACGCCAATATAAGCTTCATCTCGTCGAGGACACCAGACCGGCTCACCTTTAATCTTTAACGCAGCATTGATACCCGCTAAAATTCCTTGAGCTGCAGCTTCTTCATAACCTGTTGTACCGTTAATTTGGCCAGCAAAATATAAGTTTTCTACAAATTTTGTTTCTAAGCTATGTTTTAGGTCTTGCGGATTAAAGTAGTCATATTCAATGGCATACCCTGGACGCGTAATATGCGCATTTTCGAAACCAGCAATTGACCTCACCAAGTCAATTTGAATATCGAAAGGTAAGCTGGTTGAAATACCATTTGGATAAAGCTCATTGGTCGTTAAGCCTTCAGGTTCCACAAATATTTGATGGGAATTTTTATCTGCAAACCTATTTATTTTATCTTCGATAGAAGGACAATAACGTGGCCCTGTACCTTCAATCACCCCTGTATACATAGGAGATCGATCAAATCCAGAACGAATAATATCATGTGTACGTTCATTCGTTCGTGTTACATAACAAGCTATTTGTTTAGGGTGCTGCGCTAAATTTCCCATATATGACATAACAGGCGTAGGTATATCACCTGGTTGTAAAGCCATCACGGAAAAATCAACACTACGCGCATCAATTCTTGGTGGCGTACCTGTTTTAAGCCTTCCTACACGAAAAGGCATTTCTCGCAAACGCTTCGCCAGTGCTATGGAAGGTGGATCTCCCGCTCTACCACCTGAATGATTATCCATTCCAATATGAATGACACCACCCAAAAACGTACCTGTTGTAAGTACTACTGTATGAGAATGAAAGCGAATCCCCATATTGGTGACCACACCAATAACTTTATCGCCTTCAAGTAGTAGATCATCAACAGATTGCTGAAATATATCAAGGTGTTCTTGGTTTTCTAGCATGTCACGTATTGCAGCTTTATATAAAATTCTGTCCGCTTGGGCACGAGTTGCTCGTACTGCTGGCCCTTTTCGGCTATTTAGAATTCTAAATTGAATACCTGACAAATCAGTTGCTTTTGCCATCGCACCATCTAAGGCATCTATTTCTTTAACTAAATGACTTTTACCAATTCCGCCAATAGCCGGATTACAAGACATTTGACCCAAGGTTTCAATATTGTGGGTTAGCAACAATGTTTCACTGCCCATTCGTGCAGCGGCTAAAGCGGCCTCTGTACCAGCATGGCCACCACCAATGACGATGACATCATAATGTTTGCGATAATCCACTTATTAAACCTCACTTTAAATAAAATAGCGCCGCATTATAAAGACTCGTAGCATTAATTACAGTAAAAATAGTACAAAAAACAATCAATTTTACTTTTTATGGGAATAATCCATATAAATGGCCTATGTGCATGTATTTTGTGTAAGTCATTTACCTTTAAGTTTTAATGCTCAATATGATTATTTATCAATAACTTATCGTATTTATATAAATAAGTTATCAAACAACTTATCCACAAGATAAAATATTAACGACTTTAATAAACAACTATAAGATACTGATAATTAACAACTTTACAATTTATAAAAGTTTTTATAGATAAAACCGTAAAACTTATCCACAGATATTAAGTTGTTATTATTCAAGCATTTTTTTCAAGTAATGCACGAACAGTTATTTGTAAATCAGATGCTTTAAGATTGTTAGGCGGTAAAGGATAACCAGATATAATATCTATTCGAGACCAAAAACGTTTTGGCGCAGTACTGAATGCTGCACCATCTTTATGACTAAAAAAACTTCCCCACAAACCTTTTAAAGCAAATGGAATAACAGGGACTGGATCTTGAGCCAGTATTGTTTCTATTCCACCTTTAAATTCATTCATCTTGCCATCTTTAGTTAGCTTACCTTCAGGAAAAATGCACACCATTTGCCCATCTTTTAAAGCCGCTGAAATATCAGAGAAGGCTTTGCTATAAATAACTTCATCTTGGTGCTTTGCTGCTATAGGAATTGCTTTCACTAATCTAAAAAACCAACCAATGAATGGGTTTTTGAATATATGATGATCCATAACAAACCGGATAGGACGAGGGCAGGCCCCGGCAATTAGAAGTGCATCAACAAAACTTACATGATTACAAATAATGACTGCTGCACCATTTTTAGGTATGTGCTCTAAATTATGGTGTGTAACACGATAAAGGGTATGCGATAGAATCCATACAACAAATCTTAATGCAAACTCATCTACTTGATAGAAAACATAAAAACAAACCACAATATTCATAATTGCAATGACTAAAAAGAAATCACTAATCGACAAGCCCATCATGCCTAAGAAAAATATACCAACAAGCGCACTCCCCACCATAAAGAGTGCATTCATAATATTGACGACTGCGATCGTTCTGGCTCTGTAATTTTGAGGCGCACGTTCTTGAATAAATGCATAAAGTGGTACGATGAAAATGCCACCGGCAATACCAATTCCTGCAAGGTTAGCAAGTAAGACCCAGTTACCTGTTGTATTTAAAAACACGATCCATGAAATGGCCTCTATTGGCTTTTCAGGAATAGCAAAATATAAACCGATACCAAACACCGTTAAACCTAATGCTCCTATTGGGACAATACCAAGCTCAACTCGAGAATGGGACAATTTTTCACATAACATTGAACCAAAACCAATTCCCAAAGTGAAAATTGCTAAAAGTAGCGTAACGAGTGAAGAATCCCCATTTAGTGTTTCTTTTGCGAAGTTAGGAAATTGTGTGAGATAAGCAGCCCCTAAAAACCAAAACCATGATATCGCCATAATAGCTAAGTAGATTGGTCTATTCTGTCGTGTCGTTTTTATCAATTCATTGGTTGTTGTGAATGGGTTATACGATATTTTTAAATTTGGCGCACTTGATACGGCAATGGGTATTGAACGACTAACCAGATAACCTAACAAAGCCAAAACAATCACAAGAATTGAAGTAATCAACAAAAAATTATCAAACTCCATAATAATCCCAGCGCTAATCGTCGCTACTAGAATAGCGACAAACGTTCCCATTTCTACCAAAGCATTACCAGCTACTAATTGCTCAGGTTTTAAATGCTGAGGTAAAATTGCATATTTTGCAGGTCCAAAAAATGTAGACTGAGTGCCCATTAAAAAAAGTAATAGGAGCAGGAAATGATACTGTTCAAACATGAAACCAATGGCAGCAGCCGTCATAATGGCTATTTCTAATAGCTTAATCTTTCTTATTAAGGAAGATTTTTCATGTTTTTCAGTAATTTGACCAGCTATCCCGGAAAATAAGAAAAAGGGTAATATAAATAAACCCGCTGCAAGGTTAAGTACGAGGTTAATATCTAACCCTAATGCACCCGATGCACTATAGGCGATGATTAGCATCAGTGTGTTTTTATAAATATTATCGTTAAATGCGCCTAAGAATTGAGTGGCAAAAAAAGGACCAAAATTCTTTAACTTTAATAATGAGAATTGGCTCATCCTTGACTCCATTTAAACTAATTAATTTTTAGATGATTTGATTAGTAAATACTGTTACTTTCCAATACAAAAGCTACTGAATATTTCACCAAGTAAATCGTCTGGTGTAAATTTACCTGTTATTTCGCTTAATGCATCTTGGGCAACCCTAAGCTCTTCTGCTAATAATTCACCTGCATTCATCTCTGTTAATTGTTTACGTCCAATTTTAACAGCGTCTACAGCTTTTGTTAAAGCATCTAGGTGGCGTCTTCGTGCTGTAAAAGAACCTTCATTGGATGCATTAAAACCAACACAATCTTTCAAATGTTCTTGTAGGAAAGTTAAGCCGTGTTTTGTTTTTGCAGAAATTGAAATAACGGGATAGGGGCCTTCTAAATTCAATGACGCTTCTTCATCAAGTTTATCAACTTTATTTCGAACCAAGCTTAAATGATCAGTACGTTCTAATTTAGCAACAAATTCAGGCCAATGGTGATCAGTATTTAAACCCTCACTATCTGATGCATCCGTTACCAATAAAATCCTATCTGCTTGCTCTATTTCTTTCCAAGCTCGGTCAATACCAATTTTTTCAACTTCATCACTACTTTCACGTAAACCTGCGGTATCAATTATATGCAGAGGCATACCATCAATATTAATTTGTTCTTTTAAAACATCTCTTGTCGTGCCTTCAATATCAGTGACGATGGCTGAATCTTTACCAGCTAAGGCATTTAATAAACTAGACTTTCCTGCGTTTGGTTTTCCCGCGATCACGACACGCATCCCTTCTGTTAATAATGCACCTTGGTTTGCATTTTTAAATAAAGTATTTAGCGTTTCAATTAAGGTATCAACTTGAGATAAAACATTTGATTCTGTTAAAAAGTCTACTTCTTCTTCTGGGAAATCAATCGCAGCTTCAACAAATATTCTAAGCTTAATCAGCTGATCAAGAATATTATTAATTTGATTGGAAAACTCGCCTTGTAATGACCGAAGCGCGCATCGAGCAGCTTGTTCAGATGTACTATTAATCAAATCTGATATTGCTTCAGCTTGAACCAGGTCAAGTTTATCATTGAAAAATGCACGTTGAGAAAATTCACCCGGCTCTGCTAATCGTCCGCCGTGTTGAATAATTGTCTTGAGTAATAAATCTAAGATAACCGGACCACCATGCGCCTGTAATTCAATCACATCCTCACCTGTAAAAGAGTGAGGATTGTTAAAATAAAGAGCGATGCCTTGATCTAATCGTTTCTTTCCATAGTCATGAAAATCACAATAATGAGCAAAACGTTTTTTAGGTGTAAAGCCAAGAATAGCTTCAGCAATTGATAAAGCTTGTGGACCAGAGATTCGAACAATTCCGACACCACCACGACCTGCTGCTGTAGCGATCGCGGTAATGGTATCTTGATGATAAAACGTCATGCGCTATTGCCGCGTTATTCGTTAAGGATTAGCTTTTTCAATTTGTCGAGTAATGACCCACTGCTGAGAAATCGACAATATATTATTTACTAACCAGTACAGTACCAGACCTGCAGGGAACCATAAGAAAAATACCGTCATCATAATAGGCATTATTTTCATGATTTTAGCTTGCATAGGATCTGGTGGCGCAGGGTTTAATTGCATCTGAATAAACATACTAATACCCATTAAGATAGGTAATATAAATAAAGGATCTTTTACCGACATATCGGTAATCCAAAACATAAAGGGTGCATGTCTTAATTGTACGCTTTCTAATAACACCCAATACAAAGCAATAAATACCGGCATTTGAACTAATATGGGTAAACAACCACCTAATGGATTAATTTTTTCTTTTTTATACAACTCCATCATCGCTGCAGACATTTTCTGACGATCATCACCATGCTGCTCTTTCAAGGTTTTAAGTTTGGGTGCGACACGTCTCATGTTTGCCATTGAGCGGTAACTCGCTGCAGAGAGTTTGAAGAATAAAGCTTTCACAACTAGTGTTACTAAAATTATTGCAATACCCCAGTTTTGGACGAACCCAAAAAAGAAATTAAGTAACCAAAATAGTGGGTTAGCAATCCAAAATAACATTCCAAAATCAACCGTTAAATCTAGATCAGGTGCTACAGCCTTTAACTTATCAATAATTTTAGGACCAATATATAAGCTAGCTGAAACTTCACCACTTGATCCAGCTTCAACAACTGTTGCGGGGCTAATAAAACCCATTAGAAATAAGTTATTTCTTACTTTACTTTGATAGGTGTGTGTAATTTCAGCATTAGGTATCCAGGCACTTAAAAAATAGTGTTGAATGAATGATATCCAACCACCTTGAATTTGCTGATTGATAGGATCTTCTTCCATATCATCAAAACTGTATTTCTCATAAGGCTTTTCTGCACTGGAAAGTGCCATCCCCAAGAAAGATTGCATACCCATACTGCTTTGTTGAGAAGGATCATTGCTATTATCTCTAACAATTTTACCTGAAAAATTCCCTTCCCAAGAAGATTGGGACTGGTTATCAATGATATAGCTAACTTTAATTAAATAATTATTGCGTTCAAACTGATATCGTTTGATAACCGATATACCTGTTGCATCTTTAAAATTAAGATCTACAACCAATTCATTTTGAGTTTCAATTAATTCATATTGATTCGAAGTACTTGTATAGCTAGGCATTGGTCCATTTTTAGATGAATCAAAGCCATTTTTACCAAATAAGCCACTCTCAACTACATAATGACGAACTGAATTTGTTTCAAGTAAAGGTAAAGACTGCTCAGAGCCTAATGTGATTTTATATTCAGGCATTGCTGCAAAAACAACATTTCCGCCTTTTAAATCAATGACTAAATCTAATACATCCGTTTTGATTGTGATTGATTTCTGTAATGGTGTACTAATAGAGTCAGCATTATTTGAAGTTGCCATATCTGAAGAGGCTACATCAGACTCTTCAGGGACCGTAAATTCAGAGTTGTCTTTTTTATGAACTAATTCTGTAGAAGATTCAATTGAGCTTGTAGGGTATACGGATGAAGCAGTCGGCTGTACGGGTAACTGACCATAATCATCGTTCCAAGCAAGTATCAGCATGTATGAAACAATGGCTAAGCCTACAAAAATAATGCTACGTCTAACATCCATAATAGTTAATTACCATTTAGTATTAATATTTTAAAAGTTACTTAAAAGAGTTTTTCTTCAACTTAATGAGTATCTTTTTTATTTAAATTACTTTTATCATTGTGAGATTGATTCGTTATTTCTGGTACAGGGTCATAACCGCCTTTACACCCGGGATGGCATCTTAACACACGATGGACAGCAAGATAGCTACCTTTGAAAACACCATGTATTTTCATTGCTTCAATAGCATATTGAGAACAAGAAGGGTAATAGCGACAGGAAGGGCCAAGCAGTGGGCTTATAATAAGTTGATAAGCACGAATTAAGCATATGACAAGCTTTGTCATAATGGTTCTCGCTTAATGCTAATTACTATTAAAAAATAAAGCCAAGAAGTTTATGCGTTCTCTACTTTTCGGCTCAATTTATTCCATAAATATTGAAGTTCAGAAGCACAACTAGAATTGTCTATTCGATCAATTCCTTTTTTTGCTAAAACTACAAGATCTAAATTTGGAAGCGACGTTTGTCTAAGTCTGAATGACTCTCTTAACAAACGTTTTACTCGATTCCGTTGCACAGCAAGTTTCACATTTTTCTTTGCAACGATAATTCCAAGTCTTGCTGTAGGTAAGTCTTTACCTCGTGCTAAGATCAAAAAGTGTTTACTTGAAACTCTTAAATCTACGGCCTGAAAAACATCACTGTAATCACCCGAAGTTAGTAATCTTACTGATTTCGGGAATTGTAAACTTGTACACAAAGTCGTACTAGTCAAAACTAGTTTTTAAGCGCTTAGGACTTTACGACCTTTTGCTCTACGTCGATTTAAAATCTGACGACCACTTTTAGTTGCCATACGAGCTCTGAAGCCGTGTGTACGTTTACGTTTAAGAACGCTAGGTTGGAATGTTCTTTTCATTTCCAGTACTCACAAATTATTAGGTTGAAAAATTAAGGAGCGAGATTGTACGTTTTTTGAGTGTCAGTATCAAATCTTTTTTCTAAGTCTTTTAAAAAGAGCTTTGATCATTAATTAAATAGTTTATATATCTTTTTAATATTATGATTATTAGTGGAGGGAGTTTCTGTGGATATCAGAATAATATATATATAAATCAATTAATTGCATAAAGTATAACCATACGTTTAAGTTCTGTATTATCCCTGAATTAAGCGTGAATAAAAGTTGGATAACTTTTCTCTAAAGCTATCCACAGATTTATCACAGTGTTTTTCCACAAGTTAATTTTGATATTTAAATATATTTTCATTTTTAATAAATTATATATTTTTTGTGCACAAGGCTGTGTATAAATCTAACAATAGTTTGATTTTAAACAATAAAGATATACACACCCTGTTTATGCTTACTAAAATAAGGCTAGCGATAGGTTGGATTTATCGTTAAAATTCCAGAGCCTATTAATTAGAACGGTAGGTAAAGGCTAAAAAACGTTCCATCAGGGAATGTATAAACGTGTTACGTAATAAATTCTTTAATTAAAGTCTTTTTAACGAGCTATCAATAGTTAAAATTTCAAGTGTTGGTAATGTTAGTGTGAATGATGTATTAACCTTTAAATTTTGAGAAATAGGAATATAAGTGCAAGATACGGTTTGGGCAGATTGTTTAGCTAAATTAAAAGAAGAATTACCAGGACAGCAATTTAATACCTGGTTGAGGCCTCTTCACGGAGAGTACAAAGACAATACGCTACATTTATACGCACCAAATAAATTTGTACTTGATTGGGTAAAAGAAAAATTCTTAAAACGAATAAATGAACTTCTTAGTGAAAATAAGCTCCATGATGAAGATACAACTGTAAAGTTAAATATTGGTTCTTTAAAAAAGCAGGATGAATTACCTCAAAAAACAAAGCCTAAACAAGTTGAAAGACAAAGTAGAGGCGTTAATCAACCCGCAACTAACAGCCAATCAGTTGATCGAAGAATAGATGTAGAGGGGGGGTTAAATCATAAAAGCTTTTTAAACCCTAACTTTACTTTTGACACATTTGTTGAAGGAAAATCGAACCAATTAGCTCGTGCAGCTTCTGTACAAGTTGCTGAAAATCCTGGTGGTTCATATAACCCACTATTTTTGTATGGTGGTGTTGGTTTGGGTAAAACTCACCTAATGCATTCTGTTGGTAATGAAATTGTAAGAAAAAATCCAAATGCAAAAGTGGTTTACCTACATTCTGAACGGTTTGTAGCTGATATGGTAAAAGCGCTTCAAATGAACGCTATTAATGACTTTAAACGTTATTATCGTTCTGTTGATGCATTATTAATTGATGATATTCAATTTTTTGCTCGAAAAGAGCGTTCACAAGAGGAGTTCTTTCATACTTTCAATTCGCTATTAGAAGGTGGGCAGCAGATGATACTCAGCTGTGATCGCTACCCGAAAGAAATAGATAATATGGAAGAGCGTCTTAAGTCTAGGTTTGGCTGGGGCTTGACGGTAGTGGTTGAACCACCAGAACTTGAAACGCGTGTTGCAATTTTGCTGAAAAAAGCTGAACAAAATAAAGTTGCTCTAAATAGCGAATCTGCTTTCTTTATTGCACAAAAAATTCGCTCAAATGTACGTGAACTGGAAGGGGCATTAAAATTGGTTGCTGCGAATGCCCACTTTACAGGCCAAGATATAACGCCAGTATTTATTCGAGAATGCTTGAAAGACCTATTGGCCTTACATGATAAACAAGTAAGTATTGATAACATTCAGCGTACTGTTGCTGATTATTATAAAATTAAAGTTGCTGATTTACTTTCTAAACGCCGTACTCGCTCTGTTACGAGACCACGACAAATGGCGATGGCGTTATCGAAAGAATTAACAAATCATAGCTTGCCTGAAATTGGTGATGCTTTTGGAGGCCGGGATCATACAACGGTACTTCATGCTTGCAGAAAAATAGTTGAATTACGTGACAGCGATACAAGTATACGAGAAGATCATCATAACTTTATGCGAACATTAACGACTTGATTGAGACGAGCCGATACAAATGAAATTAACAATAAACAGAGAAGATATACTTACGCCACTTCAGATTATCTCAGGTGTAGTTGAACGTAAACAGACGATGCCTGTGTTATCAAATATATTATTGATAGCAGAGGAAGGTAATGTATCCCTTACGGGTACTAACATGGAAGTTGAACTGGTTTGTAAACTCGATAATGTTCAAATTGAAGCGGAGGGACAAATAACCATACCCGCGCGTAAATTAGTTGATATTTGTCGATCTTTGAAAAGTGATTCAGTGATTCAACTTAGTCTTGAGGGAGATAAATTACATTTGCGCTCCAGCAAAAGTCATTTCTCATTATCAACTTTACCGGCTGATCAATTTCCTAACATTGAAGAAAATGAGCATGATTTAGCGGTTACTTTTTTACAGAAAGATTTTAAAAACATGTTAGATGCAACATCTTTTGCAATGGCACAACAGGATGTTCGTTATTATTTAAATGGTATGTTGTTAGAATTAGGTGACCGTTATGTTCGAATGGTCTCTACAGACGGCCACCGTTTAGCCTTATCAACATTAGCGACGGGCTTTGAACGAGAAGAAGTGAAGCAAGTGATTGTTCCTCGAAAAGGTATTATTGAACTTGGCCGATTACTCACTAATGGTGAAAATGAGGTCACACTATCTATTGGAGATAGTCATATTTACTCCCAAATAGGGAATTATAAATTCACCTCAAAATTAATTGATGGAAAATTTCCTGACTACAATCGTGTTATTCCTAAAGGTGGGGATAAAGTCATGATTGCAGATAGAGTGTCTTTAAAGGAAATGTTTACGCGGGCAAGTATTCTTTCTCATGAAAATATAAGAGGAATTCAGTTACACCTGAGCCACAATCAGTTGCAGGTATTCGCTAATAACCCAGAACATGAGCAAGCAGAAGATTGTTTAGATGTAAATTACGTACAAGATGATTTACAAATTGGGTTTAACGTAAGTTATTTAATTGAAGCAATGAACGTTATTGCTTCTGATAATATAAAAATGACCTTATTAAACTCGAATTCTTCTGCACTAATTGAATCTTCTGAAGAAAGTGATAATTTGTATGTCATCATGCCAATGCGGTTGTAAAAATTTAATTTTGAATTATAAGCATAGGTATAATTAGATATAACTAGATTTTAGCTAGAAACAAAGGAAAGTAAATGGGATTTTTTGTAGATACATTTAAAGGGACTTTTAGAATAGTACAAACAACCAGTGTTCTTGCTAAAACAGGTACTAAATGGTTAGTTGGACAACGACCACCAAACCCGAAACTTCTGAGAAATATATTTGAAGAACTTGGTGCTACGTATATTAAATTAGGGCAGTTTATTGCAAGTTCGCCTACTTTTTTTCCAAAAGATTATGTTGAAGAGTTTCAAAACTGCTTAGATAAAACCAAGCCGTTTCCATTTTCAGTTGCACAAAAAATAGTTGAACAAGAGTTAGGGCGAAAGCTAGATGAAGTGTATTCCTATGTTGATCCTGTACCGCTTGCCTCAGCTTCTATAGCGCAAGTTCATGCAGCAAGATTAATTACTGGTGAAGATGTAGTTATAAAGATCCAAAAGCCAGGTGTAGAAAATGTTTTATTAACTGATCTGAATTTTTTGTACGTATCAGCTCGAATACTAGAATTTTTAGCCCCAAAATTATCATGGACTTCTTTATCAGGCGTCGTTGAAGAGATTCAACGAACAATGATGGAAGAGTGTGATTTTATAAAAGAGGCTAATAATTTAAGAGAGTTTGATGAATTCTTAAAAGATACTGAAAATGATGATGTGATCGTTCCAAAAGTATATGAACAAGCATCTGCAATGAAAGTACTCACTATGGAACGCTTTTATGGTGTGCCTTTAACTGATTTAGATACAATCAGAAAATATTGCGATGACCCTGAAAAAACACTCATTACTGCAATGAACACCTGGTTTTCTAGTTTAACGAAGTGTCGTTTTTTTCATGCAGATGTTCATGCAGGGAATTTGATGGTTTTGAAAAATGGCAAAATTGGCTTTATAGATTTTGGTATTGTAGGACGCATTAACCCTGGTACATGGGAAGCAGTGTCTGACTTTATGTCATCCATTATGGTTGGTGATTTTAATGGTATGTCAGATGCAATGATTCGTATTGGTATTACAGATGACACTGTTGACGCTAGTGACTTAGCTGATGACCTTAAACGTGTTTTTAACAAATTAGATGTGATGGTTCCTGACTACAGTGCAATACCTTCACAAGGTGAAGATGATGTAAATAATATATTGATGGATATGGTAAAAGTTGGAGAGGAGAATGGTATTCACTTTCCACGAGAATTTGCCTTATTATTAAAACAATTTTTATATTTTGATCGCTATGTGCATGTTTTGGCTCCTGAATTAGATATGTTTGTAGATGATAGACTAAATATGCTTCATTAAGTTGAAGCGTAATTTTATATTGTTGTTAGTTGTTTAATGATGCTTAATTTATATGGCCGTTCTTACCCTTACTCCCAATTATTTTAGAAACCTCCAGCCGGATGAAATTTCATTTCATCCACATCTTAATTTTATAATCGGTTCCAATGCATCGGGTAAAACCAGTTTATTAGAAGCCATCTATTATTTGTCTACAGGAAAGTCTTTTAGAAGTCGTCGTATTAGGAATATTGTTAATAGGGATATCAGTGCTAAAGAGTTTATTTTGTTTGGAAGACTCTCTGGTAGTTGTGACTTTATTCAATCTATTGATGCACCATCACCTAGTGCTCATGCTGTAGGTATAAGAAAAACCGTATTATCAAATACAGATATAAAGTTAAATGGTGAGCTAATTAGAAGCGCATCAAAATTAGCTATTATTTCTCCTGTTGTAATTATAGACCCCAATAGTTTCGAGCTGTTAACTGGGCCACCAAAAATACGAAGAAAATTTTTTGATTGGGGTGTGTTCCACGTGGAACATAACTTTTCTAGGCTTTCTAATGAGTATAATAATTGTCTAAAACAGCGGAATACATTACTTCGAACTGCTAAGATAGATATATTACAACTAAAAATATGGGATCGAAAACTATCTAATTTGGCGGAAGAAATTGATATGTGTCGAAAGGCATATACAAAATCATTACGTACAAATTTTAAACAAATAATTTCATATTTTAAAATCGGAAATGATCTTGATATACAATATGTCAGAGGTTGGGATAAAGAGTTATCAATACAGAGCGTATTGGAAAAAAACTACAAAAAAGATATCGATACTAGATTTACACAGTTTGGCCCACATCGTGCTGATTTAAAAGTAACAATAAAAGGACGCATGGTCGAAGATGTTCTTTCGAGAGGTCAACAGAAATTGCTCGTGTTAGCGCTTTACTTGGCTCAAATACAGTGCTTGGTAGATAACGTAAATAAAAGGACCGTAGTGCTAATTGATGATATTTCGGCAGAATTAGATTCTCAAAATCTTCAGCTAATATTTGATAGACTAGCATTATTAGAAACACAGGTTATTTGTACGGCGCTTGATATTTCGATCGTCCAAAAGTCTTTACCAAATAATGAAATATATAAAATGTTCCACGTGGAACATGGCAAGATATTAGCCTTATAAACTTAATAATAGAAAAATTTACATTCGATTATAGGTCGTCTAAGATTTTTTAGGAGCAAAATATTAATGAGTGAACAAGAAAATAAATATGATTCTTCCAGTATCAAAGTTCTAAAAGGGCTTGATGCAGTTAGAAAGCGTCCTGGTATGTATATTGGTGATACTGATGATGGTTCAGGTCTTCATCATATGGTTTTTGAAATAGTAGATAATTCTATAGATGAAGCACTTGCGGGACATTGTTCCGAAATTAAAATTACCATTCACCCCGATGAATCTATAACTGTTACAGATGATGGTCGTGGAATTCCTACAGATATACATGAAGAAGAAGGTGTTTCAGCTGCAGAAGTTATTATGACAGTACTTCATGCCGGCGGTAAATTTGATGATAATGCCTATAAAGTTTCTGGTGGCCTTCACGGAGTTGGGGTCTCCGTAGTGAATGCACTATCTAGCAAACTAACTCTTACTGTAAGGCGTGCAGGAAAGGTCCATGAGCAAATTTATCGTGAAGGAGTGCCAGACAAGCCACTAGAAGTTATTGGAAAGACAGAGAAAACAGGGACGGAAGTTCATTTCATCCCATCACCAAATACATTCTCAAATATTGAATTTCATTATGACCAATTAGCTAAAAGAGTTAGAGAGCTCGCATTTCTAAATTCTGGAGTCAATATAGTATTAAAAGATGAACGCTCAGGAAGAGAAGAAACTTTTAATTATGATGGTGGCTTAAAAGCATTTGTTGAGTATTTAAATGTAAACAAAACTGCAGTAAATAGAATATTTTATTTCTCGACATTCCGAGAAGAAGATGGAGTGGGTGTTGAAGTCGCATTACAGTGGAATGATGGATTCCAAGAGAATATATATTGCTTCACCAATAATATTCCACAAAGAGATGGGGGAACACACTTAGCCGGATTTAGGTCAGCATTAACTCGAACATTAAATACCTATATTGAAAAAGAAGGTTTAGGTAAAAATTCAAAAGTAAGTACTTCAGGTGATGATGCTAGAGAAGGCTTAACAGCTGTTGTTTCTGTAAAAGTTCCTGATCCAAAATTCTCATCTCAGACAAAAGATAAGCTTGTGTCTTCAGAAGTAAAGTCTGCTGTAGAACAAGAAATGAATGGCTGCTTAGCTGACTATTTAATGGAGTTTCCTCAGGAAGCAAAATCGATTGTAAATAAAATGATTGATGCAGCAAGAGCGCGAGAAGCCGCACGTAAAGCGAGAGATATGACTCGTCGAAAAGGGGCGTTAGATATTGCAGGTTTACCAGGAAAATTAGCGGATTGCCAAGAGAAAGATCCAGCTCTTTCTGAACTATATATTGTGGAAGGGGACTCTGCTGGCGGATCAGCTAAGCAAGGTAGAGATCGTAAAACACAGGCAATATTACCGCTTAAGGGTAAAATTCTAAACGTAGAAAAAGCTCGTTTTGATAAGATGTTATCGTCGGTTGAAGTAGGAACACTTATCACTGCACTTGGGTGTGGTATTGGTCGTGAAGAATATAATATCGAAAAACTGAGATATCATAGTATTATCATTATGACTGATGCCGATGTGGATGGATCACATATCCGAACGCTATTATTAACATTCTTTTTCCGTCAAATGCGTGAAATTATAGAGCGTGGTCATATCTTTATAGCAATGCCTCCTCTGTATAAAGTTAAAAAAGGTAAGCAAGAACAATATTTAAAAGATGAAGCAGCGTTAGAGCAATATCTTACTCAATCAGCTTTAGATGGTACGCAACTTTTTGTGAACGCAGAAGCACCACCTATTTCTGGTGAAGCATTAGAAACATTGGTTTCTGAATATCGAAATGTTGAACATATCATTACTAAATTATCACGTGTTCATCCAGCACTAGTCTTAGAAAAAATGCTGAAGGTCGAAGTCTTATCGCCAGAAAACTTAAAGACTGAGGAAACAGTGCAGAAGTGGAGTGCTAATATGGCTAAGCTTCTGAGTGTGGATACTAAAACAGGAATGAGTTATGTTTTCGGAACTAAGAAGGATGAAGAACGAAATATTTATTTGCCAATGGTGAGTGTTTTTGTTCACGGTATTTCAACAGATTATGTATTTAATCATGAATTTTTTGAATCATCCAGCTATGAAAAAATCACAGAGCTAGGTGAAGCTATTAATGATATATTCGGTGAAAGTAGCTTTATTCAAAGAGGTGAAAAGCAGCACCCCGTTTCTGATTTTAAACAAGCGATTGCCTTTCTTATGAAAGAGGCTAAACGTGGATTAATGGTTCAGCGATATAAAGGTTTGGGAGAAATGAACCCTGAGCAGTTATGGGAAACGACGATGGATCCTGATTGTCGTAGAATGATGCAGGTAAATATTGAAGATGCAATTGCAGCAGATCAAATTTTTACAACTTTGATGGGAGATGAGGTTGAACCTCGACGTGACTTTATTCAAACGCATGCGTTAGATGTATCTAACCTGGATGTTTGATTTTGACCTGTAAGTGTTGAAAGTATTAGTTAACTTACCAAACTGAATTCAGAAGAAGGGATGTATAGAAATGGCAAAATCATTACAAGAACAACTGATGGGTTCAGGCTTGGTAGATAAGAAACAAGCAAAAAAAATACAGAAAGAAAAAAGACAAAAGCGTAAGCAAACTCCAAAAGGACTGTTGCAAGAAGAAGCAGCTCAAAAGCAGGATTTAGTTGATAAACAGAAACAAGAAAAAATTGAGAAAGACCGTGAACTAAATCGACTAAAAAAAGCCGAACAAGATAAAAAAGCGATTAAAGCTCAAATAATTCAACTGATTCAAGCGAATAAGATTGAGCGTCAAAAGGGAGACATAGGTTTTCAATTTGTCGTGAAAAAACAGATTAAAAAATTGTACATTGATAAAGAGCAGCAAGGTTATCTTCTTCGAGGAAAACTGGCGATTACTCAGCAGAATGATGAGTTCTTCATAGTGCCGAGTGCTGTCGCCGAAAAAATATCACAAAGAGATGAGGCTGTTGTGGTGTATCTTGAAACAATGAAAAATGAAACAATTGAGTCTTTAGAAGATGATCCTTACAAAGATTTTGTTATTCCAGATGATTTAATGTGGTAGTTAGTTAGTTATTTAGTTATTTGATTTAGGGAATTAGGTGGAATTCAATAGGAGGACAGTCATGTCTCTGTGTTTCATTTACCATGAACTCTTTTACGGCTTTAAACTCATCTCCTATTTTTAGTTCGTTATTCGATACGACGTCACTTTTATTTATTTCAAAAATATCATCGCCCAAATAAAACTTAAATTGATAAGCATGCTGATTAATTTCAATGACTTCTGCGATACCTTTTTCTTTCTTGTAAATGCAAAGGGCTTGCTTGAGGTCATCTGTTTCATCGTGGTGAGGACTTTTATCTGTTATTAATTTGTTTGAACTACAGGCAGTCATTAGTAGTGACACAAGGGGGAAAAGGATTGTAAAGTTGATATGTTTCATAATATTTTGAATATAGCGTTAAAGTTTAAGGGTTAAGACTTTACGTTCTGTTTTATGTATTTTGCAGGAGAGATACCCGTCCAACGTTTAAATGCTCGACTAAAAGCACTTAACTCTGAGAAACCGAGTAAAAAAGCGATTTCACTTAATGAACGCTTGTTTGAGTTCAAGTAATAAAATGCTTTATCTTTACGTACTTGATCCACTAAATCATGAAAAGAAATACCTTCCAGCTTAAGCTTACGGTAAAGCGTATGACGACTCATACATAGTTTATCTGCTATATGCTTTGCATCAATATTATCTTTTGCCAACTTTTTTTCAACCAGGTTAATGACTTTGTCTTTCAGTGTTTCTTCAGGTCTAATTTTTTTTAATAAAGCTTCAATATGATGTGTCAGTACTTGGTGTAAATATGAACTTCGTTTTGGGAGTTTAAAGTCAAGATACTGCTTTTTGAATACAATTGAGCAATGTGTATGATTAAATCTAACAGGGCATGGAAATACTTGGTTATAGTTGGAATGATAGTGCGGTGGGCTATGCTGGAAGTATATATGTTCAATTTCTACTCCATCCCGGATATGTAGCGTAGCTCTATAAATTGATATAGCTATTGTGTATTCCATATCCGCTTGAGAGTAGGCTTCATCCATATCACATATATAATTGATATAAGCAAACTTTGCGTCAGTTTTAACTTCTATATGCATACCTTCATGAACAAGCGCGTAGTAGCGTTCATATTGCTTTAAAGCGGCATCCAGCGTGTCGTTGTTAAAAAAGATATGCCCAACCAAACCCATTTCATCCTGAAAGGGCTTTGAACCTAATGAGAGGGCTAATGTTGGTTCTTTCGTGTAATTTAAGGCAAGTGTCCAAAGTGCATGATAGTGATTCATAGGGATACGGTGTTCGACATTACTTAAATCAGCTAGGGTACAAGCAAGTACGAGTTCAATTGACTTTAAATCAAGGCCTTTATGTATTAAATAGCTGGCAAGTGTTTTTGCAGTTGAAGAATTGACGTAAAGTGTTTTACTGTTTTCTTTCTTTTTAGCCATAATCCATACTCGGAAAGGATTGAATACCAAGTTGTTCAATGTATAAGTAGTTAACTTACTCGCAGTTATTTCAGCTTGCAACATACAGTCAAAACAATGTCACACTTAGTCAAGAAATATAGGAATGAACCTCCTATAGTTAATTTGCGCTTTGGATATTTTCACTTTAATTAAAAGCGTTTTTTTAAAAAACTTAGCGGGGTCAAAAAGATAAGAGATGGAAATTTTTATACCACATAATATTAATGAAGAAGAAAACTGTGCAGCCTTAAAAGATTATTTAAGTTGCATGTTTTTTTGCTAAGATATTTTTAGTCCAGTGAAAAAATAGAACTGAAAGAATAATTGCTTGAACCTGAGTTTAAAATATAAATTTAGGTTCAAGCGATTGTATTTTAGAAATTTCTACTTAACTTACCTTTCGGGTCATGCGTTCTGTTATGGCAGCGTTTCTTTCGAGCATTTGTTTAATACGTTCTAGCTGTTTTATCGTATCAACGGATTGTTTTGTTTGACCACTAAAAATTACACCAACTCGCCAAACACCATCACCAATAGTATTTACTTTATTAACGACCTTTGCTTCTATTTGATTTACTTTAATTTCTCCTGTATCTAGTTCTAAAATAAGTCTTAGATTTAGCTTAGACCCTAACTCTGGCTCACTTGGAATTTTGAGTGCGATACCTGATAAATTAAAATCAACAACATCAAGCTCTAACCAAGTAGAAAACAGACCTTGTTTAGATTTTAAATGAGCCTTTAGGTTAGCGGCAGGTAGGCGTCGCTGTGCACGTTTTTCTTGAGGGTGAAGCAATGAAATCATTCATAAATCCTAAATAAACTGATTATTGAAACTATTAATAATCAGGTTAGAACATAAAAAATAATATACCATCAGATCTTTAATCTTGATTTCAATAATGTGAACCGTGCAATGAAAAATGATGACTTAAAACTTGCTGCAAAAGTAAAAGGCCAGGGTGATAGAGTAATCATTCTGCATGGGTTATTTGGTTCATCAGATAATTTAGGGCGAATTGCAAATGAACTAGCTAAGGACTATGAAGTTCATTCTTTAGATTTGAGAAATCATGGCGAGTCTTTTCATTCACAAGAAATGTCTTATGAGCTAATGTCAGGAGATGTGATTCAATATATGAATGAGCAGAATCTAGATCGTGTGAATATTCTAGGTCACTCTATGGGAGGAAAAGTAGCTATGAAAATTGCACTCCAATACCCAGAACGTATTAATAAATTAATTGTGGCAGATATTGCACCTGTAACCTATACAGCACATCATAATGATATATTTAAGGGATTATTTTCGGTAGATTTTGAGCAAGCTAACACACGTTCAGCTGTTGATAAGCGTTTAGCGACATATATTGAGACGATTGGTGTCAGACAATTTTTAATGAAAAATTTAATGCAAAGTAAGAGCGGCGGATTTACTTGGAAAATGAATCTTAAAGCAATATATCAAAACTACTCTAGAATATTAGAAGGACTTTCAAGTAATGGACCTTATTTGGGAGAGGTGCTATTTATTGCAGGAGGCTTATCGGATTACATCAAACCAGCTTATAGAACACAAACTTTGGGTTTATTTCCAAATACAAAAATGAAAATTATTCCTGAAACAAGTCATTGGCTTCACGCAGAACAACCACGTGTTTTTATTGGGATCTGCCAGCGGTTTTTAGAAACCTAAAATACCAGGTAATTATATTTTAAATATGCCGAATTTTAATCAAACCGATATTAAACATGAACACTTTAAGCCTTGCGTTATTGATATAGAAGCTTCAGGTTTTGGAAGAGGTAGTTATCCGATAGAAGTTGGTTTTGTGACACAAAATCAAGCTTTAGGATGTTGCTTAATAAAACCGATAGACTCTTGGTTGCACTGGGATGTTGAAGCGGAGCGTTTACATGGAATTAAACGTCTACTTTTGATTGAAAAAGGGAAAAGTTTAGTTTGGGTTGCTCAATGGTTAAACGAAAACTTAAAAGGCCAAACCATTTATTCTGATGCTTGGGCTAATGATATGAGCTGGATTGGAAAATTATTTGATGAAGCAGAGATCACTCAGGCATTTAAAATTGAGTCTATTTTAGATTTATTGAATGAAGAAGAAAAAGAACAATGGACACCACTTTACCATCAAATCTTAGTGGAATCGAACGGAGAAAGACATCGAGCTAGTACTGATGCAGTAAACATACAACAAACATATCTCAGGCTTAAAGTGAACCATGCTACAGTTTGAAATTATTATTTAATGTAGCCATCGGTTGGATAAAAACTTTAAAGAAAGTATACAGATACTGTACTAAACTAAATAAGTTCTATGTTAATCTCGACTTCACTTTGTATGGTTTAAGTTGTACTAATATTAAAGTTGTATAGAAAACGACTCACGGAAAAAAAACAAAATATAAAATAGGGTAATCAGGATATGAAAATTAAAAATATAACAATGACGCTTGCAGCAGTAGGATTTGCTTTTTCTGCACAATCAAGTTTTGCTGCTTCCACTCTGGACTCAGTTAAAAAGAAAGATGTTGTTGCCTGTGGTGTTAGTACTGGTTTAGCAGGTTTCTCACAAAAAGATGAAAAAGGTAATTGGAGTGGTCTTGATGTTGATGTTTGTCGTTCTGTTGCAGCGGCAGTATTAGGTGATGCATCAAAAGTTCAATATAAGCCATTAACTGCTAAGGAGCGTTTTCTAGCACTTCAATCTGGTGAAGTTGACATTCTTTCACGTAATACAACGTGGACGCATACTCGAGATACTTCGTTAGGTCTAAACTTCGCGGGTGTTATTTATTATGACGGCGCAGGTTTTATGGTTAATAAAAAACTGGGCGTTAATTCAGCGACAGAATTAGATGGCGCGAATGCTTGTATTCAGGCAGGGACTTCAACGGAGTTAGCGATTGCTGATTATTTCCGTGAAAATAAAATGAAGTATAAGGCGATCACCTTCGATACCGCTGATCAAACACGTGCAGGTTTTGAATCTGGGCGTTGTGACTTTTTAGTTTCTGATCAATCACAATTATATTCACTGCGGATTGGACTAAAAAACCCTTCTGGTGCGATTGTTTTACCTGAAGTCATTTCGAAAGAACCTTTAGGGCCAGTTGTTCGTCAAAATGATGATGAGTGGTTTAATGTTGTTAAGTGGGTTGTAAATGCTTCGATAGAAGGTGAGTTCCAAGGTGTTACGTCAGAGAATGCCTCTGACTTAAAAGCAAATGGAAAGCCTGGCCAAAAAAGGCTACTAGGTTCTGAAGGTGATTTAGGCGCTAAATTAGGTTTACCTGCAGACTGGGCTTATCAAGCGATAAAGCAGGTTGGTAACTATTCAGAGTCATTTGAGCGTAATGTCGGTCAAGGTTCTCCTTTGAAAATTGCGCGCGGCTTAAACGCTCAATGGAATAAAGGCGGAATTTTGTATTCACCTGCGATGCGTTAATTGTTAAATATTTAAAAGGTGGCTTCGTAAGCCACCTTTTTTATTAACGCTCTTCCTTCCTGACACTCAAGAAGAAGTATTTATGTTTTCTAACAAAACTACTGAACAAATTAAACTTGAGACACGCCCAAGTTCAGTGGGCGCAAAATCTTTTTATAACAACCCAAAATATCGTGGTTGGATTTATCAGTCTCTCTTACTCGTATTCCTCGTTAGTTTTTTCTACACCATTGTTTCAAACACCTTAGACAATATGGCGGCTCAAGGGATCAAAAGTGGATTTAGTTTTCTAAATACCTCTGCAGGTTTTGATGTACTGATGTCACTGCTTCCTTTTGAGACAACAGATAGTTATTTAAAAATATTTTCGATAGGTATATTGAATACTATTTTGGTTTCAGTTGTCGGTATTATATTTGCTACAATTCTTGGTTTTATTTTTGGTGTTGCTTACTTTTCACGTAATTATTTAATCAGAAAAATTTCCATTATTTATGTAGAAATTTTTCGAAATATTCCTGTTATTTTGCAAGTCATATTTTGGTATACCGTCTTTAATTCTTTACCAATTGCTCGTGAAAGTTTTAATATAGGTGATTCTATATTCTTAAATGTTACGGGTTTATATATACCTCAGCTTGTGGGCGACTCAGGCTCCGGTCTTGTTTATGGTGCAATTGTCGCCGCAATTATCGGTGTGTTTAGTATCAAGCGCTGGGCGACAAAACGGCAGGAAGTAACGGGCGAGCAGTTTCCAATTTTATGGACGAGTTTAGCGTTATTAATTGGTTTACCACTCTTAGCTTTAATCGTATCGGGCGTACCATTTCATTTTGATTACCCAGCACTGAAAGGATTTAATTTTAGAGGGGGTACAACGATTATTCCTGAGTTCATCTCATTAGCCGTTGCGCTTTCGATTTATACCGGCGCTTTTATCGCCGAAGCGGTAAGAGCAGGTATTCAGTCTGTGCCTGAAGGCCAAACTGAAGCGGCTAGAAGTATTGGCATGAAAGAAAGCAAAATCATGTCACTAATTATTGTGCCTCAAGCAATGCGTGTGATTACACCGATGTTAAATAGTGAATATCAAAGCCTGGTGAAAAATACCACAATCGCGACAGCAATTGGATATCCCGAATTATTTACTGTTTTTGCCGGGTCGGCGTTAAATCAAGTAGGGCAAGCGGTAGAAATCATGTTTATGACGCTGGCAATATATTTTGCTATCAATATGACTATATCATTCGTGATGAATCACTTGAACAAACGCACTGAATTAACAACACGCTAAGGAGATGGTTGTGCAAGCAAAAGAATTTAAACCTTTACCAGATCTACCAGCCCCCTTATCAACAACAGGGCCTATAGCATGGCTGAAGAAAAACTTATTTTCTTCAGCATTTAACATTACTGTCACGATAACGATCACCGCTGCACTTTTTGCAATAATACCAGGTGTACTTGATTGGTTATTTTTCTCAGCAAACTGGAGTGGTACAACACAAGCCGATTGCGTAAAAGATGGTGCTTGCTGGGTGTTTATTCAAGCTTGGTCGCAACAAATATTTTATGGCAGTTATCCAGGTGATGAAATATGGCGTGTGAATCTTTCATTATTTTTGTTAGCCTGCGTGATTGCTTTATCGTTTATTTTACCTGCTCACTTACGTAATAAAGTCGCTGTACCGGCTTACCTGCTTTTACCTTTTATTTGTTTACTGTTTTTAGATGGCAGTAATATTGGTTTAAAGCCGGTAAGCACTGATTTATGGGGCGGATTCTCATTAAATGTTCTCCTTGCAGCAGCGAGTATTATTATTGCTTTCCCATTTGGTTTTTTATGGGCTTTAGGGCGACAATCTCACATGCCTTTTGCTCGATCTGTGAGTGTTACCTGCATTGAGTTCTTTCGTGGGACGCCTATCTTAGCTTTGTTTTTTATGGGCTCAGTGATGTTACCGTTGTTTTTTCCGGCAGATGTGTCAGTAGATAAACTTTTACGGGTATGGATTATTCTGATCCTATTTATGTCTGCTTATATGGCAGAAGTATTTAGAAGTGGCTTTCAGGCAATACCACAAGGTCAGTATGAAGCTGCTGATTCGATTGGTTTAGGCTATTGGCAAAAAACCTTATTAATCGTTTTTCCACAAGTAATTAAAATAGCAATGCCGAATATTTTAGCTACCTTTGTGATGGTCTTTAAAAATACAGTTTTCTTGTTGGTGATTGCCGTACCTGAAATGCTACAAGTTATTATGTCTGCGCTCAGTAATTCAAACTGGTTGGGCGGGCATGCGATTGAAGGTTATTTATTTGTAGGGTTTATTTTTTGGGTATGCTGTTTCAGTATGTCGTTACTCGCAAGTTCAATTGAAAAGAAACTAGATACTAGTCATAAAAATTAAGGGTTTATCATGAGTGTAGATAATCAGAGTAGTGAAAGTACGAATGATAAAGATATTATTGCCATAAACAATATGAATAAATGGTATGGCAACTTTCATGTACTCAAAGATATAAATTTAAACGTTAAAAAAGGCGAGAGAATCGTAATTTGCGGGCCTTCAGGTTCTGGAAAATCAACAATGATTCGCTGTATCAACCGTCTAGAAGAGTTTCAACGGGGTTCTTTAACTGTGAACGGTGTTGAAATGGTTGAGGATGTGAAAAATATTGAAGCGATTCGCCGTGAAGTGGGTATGGTTTTTCAGCACTTCAATTTGTTTCCTCACTTGACGATTTTAGAAAACTTAACGCTTGGCCCAATTTGGGTACAAAAAAAGCCAAAAGAAGAAGCGGAAGCGATAGCAATGAAATATCTGGAACGCGTTAAAATTCCGGATCAGGCGCTAAAGTTTCCTGGACAGTTATCAGGTGGTCAGCAGCAACGGGTCGCAATTGCGCGTTCATTATGTATGTCGCCACAGATTATGTTGTTTGATGAGCCTACCTCAGCACTTGACCCTGAAATGATTAAAGAAGTGCTCGATGTCATGGTTGAGTTAGCAGATGAAGGGATGACAATGTTGTGTGTCACACATGAAATGGGGTTTGCAAAGAAAGTTGCAGATCGTGTTATTTTTATGGATGGCGGAGAAATTGTTGAGCAGAATGAGCCGCATGAATTTTTTGATAACCCTAAAACAGATCGATTACAGCTATTTTTAAGTCAAATTCTTCAACACTAATTTTAGTGCGAGTGACTTAGTACTTACATTAGTAAGTACTAAGTCACTTTGTGAATTGTTTAGTTTTAAGAATTAACTAAACCCACTTCATTTGTTTTATTTAATGCATTATTTTTTTGTTTCGCCTTCGAAATCATATAATTCAAACCTTGGTTCATACTGTAGGTTAAGCCAAATAAAACGGATAATGCTGCGAATAAGTATGCTACATGTACATCTAAGATCATGATTTCTTTGCCTTTAAAACAAGTGTTTGAATTTTTGGCGCTAGGATATAGAGATCACTACTTAAAATCAACTTTGATTAAAAATCGAACTGTGACAGTTTGTTAAATGGTCGGTTTAATTTTTAGGAGAAACTAGCAGTTTTAGGAATATTTTGAGGTGTTTAGCAGCGCTTCGGGTGAGTTAAAGTTTGAGAATTTGCCCATATGGTCAGAGAAATCAACCCATTGAACATTGTTATTATTTACCCAGTGCATCACGCGTTTTTGCCCTTGTTCTAGGGCTTGTTTAAGTTTTGACTGATACTGAGTAGAAATAAGCAGGTGTAAAGGATGGTGTCGATCTGCATCTTTTGAGGCAAATAATAAGAGCTTATTAGGCTCGTTAAGTAGTGCTTTATTGTTTAAAGCACTATGCAATGCTGCAATCATTCTAAAACCGAAAGCTTCCGAAATATAAGGTGTATCGCAGGGACTAACTAATAAGTAGTCCGCTGTACTCGCTTCCATGAGGCTAACTAAACCAGCTAATGGCCCTTGGTAGCCTTCAATGGTGTCAGAACAAATGTTAGGGCATATCGAACGATAAGCATCATAATTCTGATTACAGTTGATATAGAGGGAACTAACGTGGGGTTTGAGGGCTTGATAAACAGACTTAGCCATAGATTGACCGTTAAGATGTTGTAAGCCTTTATCTTTCCCGAGCATTCGAGTGGATAAACCACCCGCTAGAATGCCGCCATCAATTGAAATACTCATGCAGTAATAAAATTCTCTCATAAAAAAGGGCGAATAATCTTGAGATAATTCGCCCTGAATTTAAAGCATATGTTTATAGGTTGCTATCTACAAATGCTGTTAGTTGCGACTTAGATAAAGCACCGACTTTAGTCGCATCAACATTGCCATTTTTAAATAGCATTAATGTCGGAATACCACGAATATTGAACTTTGGTGGTGTTTTTTCATTGTCATCAATATTTAATTTGCAGATTTTTATTTTCCCTGCATAGTCATCAGCAATTTCTTCAAGGACAGGTGCGATCATTTTACAAGGGCCACACCATTCTGCCCAATAGTCGACCAATACAGGAATGTCTGAATTAAGTACTTCTTCTTCAAAAGAAGCATCTGTTACGTTGATGATGTTATCACTCATGCTTAAAATCCAATAAATGGTTAATAAATCTATAAAGTATGCTCTACAATAAAAGAAAAGCATCACTTAGAATATGTAGATAGTAGTAATATATAGTCTTATTAGAGGATTTCAAGGATACGATGCCTAACTCATCCGAAGTAGTAACATCACATGAGCATCCAGAATACATCGCAGCAATTGATTTAGGTTCAAATAGCTTTCATATGGTCGTCGCCAAGATGATGCATGGTGAACTAAGAATTGTTGATAAGTTGGGTGAAAAAGTCCAACTAGGCGCGGGTTTGAATGAATCAGGCGAAATGACTGATGAAGCAAAATACCGTGCAATAGCATGCCTAGAGCGATTTTCACAACGAATACGGGAGTTTGATGCCGGTTCAGTTCAAATTGTCGGCACTAATGCATTGCGGGCTGCAAAAAAGAAAAAAGCTTTCTTGCGAAATGCAGAAAAAGTAATAGGTTACCCCATTGATATTATTACGGGGCGAGAAGAAGCACGTCTTATTTATTTAGGCGTAGCGCATACACTCGCTGATGACCTTGGAAACCGTTTGGTAATTGATATTGGTGGAGGTAGTACTGAGCTTATTATTGGTGAACGTTTTGAAAACAAAGCGCTAGAAAGCTTACATATGGGTTGTGTATCATTTCGTGAACGCTATTTCCCTAAAGGTAAGTTGACATCATCAGCCTTTAATAAGGCCATTAAACACGCTTCTAGAGAGCTGTTAAATATTAAATATCATTTTTCGTCTGTTGGTTGGGAAAGTAGTGTTGGTGCCTCGGGCTCCATAAAAGCTATATTCCAAGCGATAGAATATTTAGATATTAAGAATGAAAGTGGTAATATCGACATATCGGTTTTGAAAAAATTAAAAGAAAAAATGATCAAACTTGAGGATATAAGTTGCTTAGATGAGTTTGGTATTAAAAAAGAACGCATTGGTATTTTTCCTGCGGGTCTTTCAATTTTGTATGCTTGTTTTGAAGTTTTCAAAATTAAAGAGATGAGTTTTACGAGCGGAGCATTAAGAGAAGGCCTTCTTTATGACATGGTTGGTCGTATTCAGCATGAGGATGTTCGGGAGCGATCAATTAACTCGATGCAGCTACGCTATAGTCTTGATCAGAAACGGGCAGAACGTGTAGAGAAAACGGTACTGCATATTTATAAGCAAGTGGCTAAAAGTTGGGGAATAAATTCACCTCAAAATGAATTATTACTTAAATGGGCAAGTCGAATTTTTGAAGTTGGCCTAACCATTTCACATGCACAGTACCATAAACATGGTGCTTATCTTGTATTACACTCTGACCTATCAGGTTTTACGAAATCAACTCAATTGATCCTATCATTGATAGTAAGAGCTCACAGACGTAAGTTTTCAGATGAAATATTTCAAAGTGTGAGCGACACAGAAAAAATCATACTAAAAAAATTATGTGTATTATTCCGTTTAGCGGTTGTTTTAACTGTCGCGCGTAAAAAAGCCGAAACAGGTTTTACGATTGAAGCAGAAGGCAACCAGGTAACCTTAGAGATGGGAAAGGAGTGGTTTGAGTTATACCCGCTAAATATGGCGAATTTGGAAACAGAAAAGGATTACTTAAAGAAGCAATATTTTACTTTGATTGTTCAATAAATTTATTATTGCTTAAGTTCTAAGTCTGTATAAATACTTTAGGCCTCAATTGGTTAAATTTGAATAATTAAACTTGAGCTGACAGTATTAATAATCTGTCAATAAACACCACTGATAGTGGTTTCGGCGATTTTCTGTTAATCTTGTGCCCAAATTTTTTGACTGTCTTTTGGACTCAACATGCTTGTACTAGGGATTGAAACTTCCTGTGATGAAACCGGCGTCGCACTTTACCATAGTAAAAAAGGGCTACTTGCAGATACTTTATACTCACAGGTGGCAATGCATGCTGACTATGGGGGTGTTGTGCCTGAATTGGCTTCTCGTGACCATGTCAGAAAAACAATCCCTCTAATTGAGAGTGTACTTCAACAATCAAATCTATCACGCCATGATATCGAAGGTATTGCTTATACCGCGGGTCCAGGACTCGTGGGAGCTTTAATGGTAGGCGCTGCTATTGCCAGTGCTTTAGCCGCAGCTTTAGATATCCCCTTAATTGGGGTACATCATATGGAAGGGCATCTTTTAGCACCTATGTTAGAAGAGCAACCACCAAAATTTCCTTTTCTTGGTCTGCTTGTTTCGGGCGGACATACTCAATTAGTTTCTGTTGCAGGCATTGGCCAGTATAAAATTTTAGGTGAGTCTCTAGATGATGCGGCGGGTGAAGCCTTCGATAAGGCAGCTAAGATGCTGGGTTTAGATTACCCAGGAGGTCCAAGAATCGCAAAGCTAGCGGCTCAGGCACTGGAACAGTTTGGTGGAACGCCTTATCGCTTTCCTCGTCCGATGACAGATCGACCAGGTTTGGATTTTAGTTTTAGTGGTCTAAAAACCTTCACTTTAAATACCGTTCAGAAAATAAAAACTGTGCGAGAATTAAGTGAGCGCGATAAAGCAGAAGTTGCTTGTGCCTTTGAAGACGCGGTGGTAGACACTTTGCGCATTAAGTGCAAAAGAGCGTTAGAACAAACTGGCTTGAAAACATTAGTCATTGCCGGTGGTGTAAGTGCAAATATACGTTTGCGTGAAGCGCTTGAAGATATGACCAAAAAAACAGGGGCGACCGTTTTTTATGCTCGACCTGAGTTCTGCACAGATAATGGTGCAATGATTGCCTATGCGGGATGTAAGCGTTTACTTGCTGGTCAGATTACAGGCTTTGATTTCAAGGTTAGGCCTCGTTGGCCGATGGATGAATTGCTACCCTTGGAAAAAGTATGAATATAGATACCGTCCTCATTGAATCATATGAAGTTGAAGCTTCTATTGGTGTTTTTGATTGGGAAAAAGAAATTAAGCAACGTCTATTGTTTGACTTAAAGTTGTTTGGCGATTTTTCAAAGGCTTGCCAAACTGATGACATCAATGATGCAGTGAATTATGCTGCTGTATGCTCAGAAATCGATTCGATTATTGAGTATCAGCATTACGAACTATTAGAGTTTTTAGCAGAGAAAATATCACAACACTTATTAAATGAATTTTCCTTGGATCATTTGGAATTAACTATTCGTAAACCGGGTGCTGTGCCAAGAGCCGCAAATGTAGGTGTTCATATAAAGCGAGGAAAACGAGCTGAATGAACATCGTATTATTAAGTTTAGGCAGTAATATTAACCGAACCAAGAATATTACTGCAGCATTAGATGGTCTGAGTGATTTATTTGGCGAGTTGAGGATCTCATCGGTTTATGAAAGTGAACCAGTTGGTTTTTCTGGTGATTGTTTTTTTAATTTGATTGTTGAGATAAAAACCGATCTTTCTTTACAGAGTTTGACTGAAAACGTTAAGAAAATTGAGGACCAAAATGGGCGAATACGAACAGGACCACGATTTTCAGCTCGAACTTTAGATATAGATATTGTGACTTATGGTTCTTTATTCGGTATGAACTCTGGCATCGAGTTACCAAGGCCAGAGCTTTATTATAATGCGTTTGTGTTGTGGCCGATGGCTGAGCTATCACCTGATATTAAAGATGAAAAAACAGGTAGAACCTATCACGAACTGTGGTGCGTCATGGCAATAGAAAGTAAGCAGAAGCTTTGGAAAGTCGATTTCTATTGGTCTGAAAAGCGCATATCTTCCGCTGAAGCCATAGCTTAACAATCTGTCTGTTTGAACTTGTTGAGCAAACCTTGTGTTGAAGCATCAAACTGATGGTTCGAGTTGATACCTTCAAGCGCCTGATATAAATTTGAACTAAGTGATTTTCCGAGCTCAACACCCCATTGATCAAACGCATTAATATTCCAAAGTACACTTTGAACAAATACCTTATGCTCATACAAAGCAATCAGAGCACCAACACTCTCAGGTGTCGTTTTTTCAAGAATTAAAGTATTACTTGGTTTGTTTCCTTTTATGACCTTATGAGGTGCGAGTTGGGCTGTCTTCTCTGGGCTCATGCCTGCAGCCAGTAATTCATCGGTAGCTTCTTTCAGGTTTTTTCCTTGCATCAGTGCCTGAGATTGGCTTAAACAGTTTGCGAATAAGTGTTTATGGTGCGCGCCAATATTGTGATGACTTTGTAGCGGAATAATGAAATCAGAGGGAATTAAGCGTGTGCCTTGGTGCAAAAGTTGGTGGTAAGCGTGTTGTCCGTTACAACCGATTCCGCCCCAGATAACTGGGCCACTATGGTAGTTAAGGTCCTGACCATCACGATCAACATGTTTACCATTACTCTCCATATCTAGTTGTTGCAGGTGGTCTGGAAAGTATTGAAGGTACTGGTCGTAAGGGAGAATTGCATGCGAATCTGCACCAAAGTAGGTTTGGTACCAGACACCTAGTAAAGCCATCATGACGGGCAGGTTTTGATTAAAATCAGTATTTAAAAAATGCTGATCCATCTCATGAGCGCCAGATAATAAGGCTTCAAAGTTATTCATGCCTAATAGAAAAGCAATGGGTAAGCCGATTGCAGACCAAAGAGAATACCGACCGCCTACCCAATCCCACATAGGGAAAATATGCTCCTCATCAATACCAAACTTGATGGCCGCTGAGTTGTTAGCGGTGACAGCAATAAAGTGTTGACGAATTTGAGCATCACTAACGCCTGACCTTAATAACCAAGCTTTGACTTCTTTTGCATTTTCTAATGTTTCCAGAGTGCTAAAAGATTTTGATTGCAGTAAAAATAAGGTAGTTTCAGGATCGATTTTTTGTAGTATTTCGGCTAAATCGGTGCCATCAATATTTGCAAGGTAATGACAGTCATAACCTTCTTGAGCATAGGGTTTAAGGGCTTCGGTGACGACTTTAGGGCCTAGAAAGGAACCGCCTATACCAATGCTGACTAAAGTACGAATCGGCTTATTGGTAAAGCCTAATTTTTTTTTATTATGAATTTGTTGTAGGAAGTTAGCCATCTTCTCGCGACAGTGCTTCACATCTTCGATAATATTTTTCCCATCAAGTATCAAGCTAGAGTCGACAGGCTGACGTAGCGCAGTATGAAGCACCGAACGATTCTCAGTGTGGTTGAGTAAGCGACCTTTGAATTTTCCACCATTAAACAAGGTTTTTATTTGTTCATGTAACTGTGCGTTTTCTGCCGCTTTATTCAGCAAGTTTAAAGTATCTTGGCTGATCAGATTTTTTGAGTAATCGAGAAAAATATGTGGGCCTTGAATAGAAAATTTCCCAAAGCGATTTGGGTCATCTCGAAACATCTCGCGCATCGGTTTAGATTGTATATCTAATGCGTGCGCTTTTAACTCTTGGTGAAGAGGAGAGTGATCCAATCTCATTTTATGTGTTATCCATAAGGTAAAATGTCTAGCTTCTAGCTTCTAGCTTCTAACGTAACGCTTATATTATCAATTAAACGGGTGTTTCCCAAGTATGCTGCCGCTAATATAACGTATTCACTATCACCTGCTGAGGCCGCTTCTAGTGTGATTGGATTAGCAATATTAAAGTAGTCTTTTTTAAACCCTGCTGCTTCAAGTTCATCAACTGCTTTGCGACTTAACACTTCAAAATCTTGCTCACCACATTCAAGTGATTTTTTGCATTTTAAGAGTGTTTGATAGATTTTTGCTGCAGCATTTGTTTCTTCTGGCGTTAAATAACCATTACGTGAACTTCGAGCTAAACCAGAAGGTTCTCGAGAAATAGGTACGCCAATGATCTGAATAGGCATACATAAGTCTTGAACCATTTTTCGAATGACGGCAAGTTGTTGAAAATCTTTTTCACCAAAAACAGCGATGTCAGCCTGAACCATATTAAATAGCTTAGTTACAACTGTTGAAACACCAATGAAGTGTCCAGGGCGGCTAGCACCACAATGGTGATTAACGAGTGAAGGCACGTCAACGCGAGTTTCAGCCTGAGTACCATTGGGGTAAACTTCTTTTGCGCTAGGGGTAAAAAGAATCTGACAACCTCTGGCGCTTAAGCCTTCTGAGTCTGCTTCTAGTGTTCTAGGGTAGGCATCTAGGTCTTCGTTTTCACCGAACTGCATTGGATTTACAAAAATACTGGCAACTATGATATCTGCTTCAGCTTTAGCTGCATCAATTAAAGAAAGGTGGCCTTCGTGTAAGTTTCCCATAGTAGGAACGAAAGCGATGCGTTTTCCAGCTTGTTTGTAGGCTTGAATGACTCGCCGTAGCTCAGCAGTGCTATGTATCGTTTGCATCAAAATATCCTTAACTAATCGATTGTATAAACTGTTTCAGCCTGAAAAACTATAGTCTTCAGAAGGAAACTCACCACTTTTAACCGCATCATTATAGGATGAGAAAGCATCCTGAATTGAGCTTGCTTTAGTCATAAAGTTTTTAACAAATTTTGGCTTATGACCATTACTCACACCTAATAAATCGTGCATGACTAGAACCTGCCCATCTGTGACGTTTCCAGCCCCAATGCCGATGACCGGTACTTTAACTTTTTTGGTAATTAATTCAGCTAAAGAAGTGGGTACACATTCAAGCAGAATCATATCTGCACCGGCCTGCTCAAGAAGTTTTGCGGCATTGATCATACTATTTGCTTTTTCAGCCTCTTTTCCCTGAACGCGATAACCGCCAAGTTTATTCACTGATTGAGGTGTTAAACCTAGGTGTGCACAAACTGGAATGCCTCGGTCACTTAAGGCCGAAATATATTCAGCCAGCCATTCGCCACCCTCTAGTTTGACTATGTGAGCACCTGCTTGCATTAAGAGCCCTGCATTCGTTAATGCGCTTTCTAAGGTATTAATGGAGTTGAAGGGCATATCGGCCATAATGAGCGGGTTTGTTGCTCCCTGTCTTACGCACTGAGTGTGATAAATCATATCTTCCATGGATACCGGTAACGTACTATCTTGGCCCTGAAGGACCATACCGAGTGAATCACCAATTAACAGCACATCAATGCCTGCGTCGCAGGCCACAGAAGAAAAGGTCGAATCATAAGCGGTTACACAAGAGAACTTTTGCCCTTGTTCTTTTAATTTTTTCAAACTTAAAGTGGTAATGCTCATCATGAGTTCCTTATTTAAAGGGAGGTATATAAAGGGCTAAGAATAGCGATTTGTAAAATAGTAAACAAGTGTAACGAATAGCTGTTTGCTTAAGCATTTATTTTCGTTAGTTGGTGATTGAAACAGGTTTCTTGATAGTCTTTCAGAGGCGAACCATCAGGTAAGCGCCAATCTGGTGTGATTTCTAATACCGGTATAATGACGAAATCTCGCGTAAGCGCTTGTAAGTGGGGGATGTGTAAGTCGGGTGTTTGTATATCTATTGTAGACTGGCCATAATATAGGATATCTAAATCAATTACTCGTTCACCCCAATGACGTGTTTTGATTCTTCCAAAGTCATTTTCAATGCCTTGTAGGTTTAAAAGTAAGGCCTCAGGAGGTAGATAGGTCCTTACTAAAATGACTGCGTTGCAAAAGTTCTCTTGATCTTTAGGCCCTTGTGGTGAGCTTTCATAGATCGATGAAGCTTTCTGAAGGCTGATGCCATTAACATTCTTAATTGCTTCTATTGCTTTGGTGACTTGCTGTTGTGGGTTGTCTAGATTACTACCAAGCCCAATTAAAACATCTGTTGTTGCTGTTAAGGTTGTCATATTTATTTATTGTGATGTTTTGGCCGAGGTTTTGAATTTTTAAAACGTCGAGGTGCTTTTTTATGTACAGGTGCAGGGTTTTTAACTTGAAACTCAGTCCACCATAGGCCTAGGCTGTTTACATCTTCACCTGCTTGTTCTCTTAATAATAAGAAGTCATAAGCCGCACGAAAACGAGGCTGCTCAATTAAAAGAAAGGGACGGCGACCTTGTATTTTGGTTAAGCGTATTTGGTATTCCCATATTTCTTTCATCATCAGCGTGAAGCGCTTTGGTATTGAAATATGCGCTAACTGGTTTTGAATGGCACTTTGACTTGCTTGTTGTAAAGCTGGAAATTCAGGTACACCTTCGGATTGCAATTTCTGCCACTTTCGATTCACTTCAGGCCAGATCAAAGTTGCATACAGGAATGCGGGGGTGACTGGTTTTTCTGCTCTAATTCGAATATCGGTATTATTTAAACCGTCTAAAATAAAACGTTTATAGTATTCCGCATCCTTATCGCTATTTAATGTGTAGTTGGTTTGAGGAAAAAGCGCGTCGAATAATTTGTATTGTAATAAGTCCTTGAAAATTTGAACGGCATGTCCCGATAGAAAGAGTTTTAGCATTTCGTCGAATAAGCGTGCTGGCGGGATATTGCCTAAAAGCGGCGCCATTTCAATAATGGGCTCACTGGTACTAGGTTCTATATCAAAGTTTAACTTCGCTGAAAAACGTAATGCGCGTAACATCCTAACGGGGTCTTCTCGGTAACGCGTTTCAGGGTCCCCTATAATACGAAGTTGTTGTGCTTTTATGTCTTTCATACCGTCAAGGTAATCATAAACACAAAAATCTTGAGCGCTGTAATAAAGGGCGTTGACTGTAAAGTCTCTGCGAACCGCGTCTTCTTCAACCGTACCGTAAACATTATCGCGTAGTAACATGCCATGTTCAGATTGGTTGGTATCGGATTTCTTGCCTTGTTCATCTGCTTTACCACGAAAGGTGGCTACTTCAATCATTTCTCGACCAAAAAGTATGTGAACAAGCTTAAAGCGGCGTCCTATTAGGCGAGAGTTTTTAAATAGCGCATGAACTTGTTCAGGGTGAGCATTGGTTGAAATGTCAAAATCTTTAGGTTGTTGGCCAAGTAAAATATCTCTAACACCGCCGCCAACGAGAAACGCTTCAAAGCCTTTGCTATGCAATCGGTGCATAACTTTTAAAGCTGATGGGCTAATTAAATTTCGAGAAACAGGGTGTTGGTCTCGTGGGAAGATATTAGGATTTAGGTCAGACATGATTTATTTTACATCGATTAATTTTAATAAGTACGACTAAAGCTGTTAAGCATATATAAAAGGCAGTTTACCCTGTAAGCAGCATGAAAACTATTGAAGTGTAAGTGATTGGGTTAAAGAAGTGTTAGGTGTAAAGAATAAATAGAGCAAGAAATGACTTTGCATGAAAAGACCAACACGCTCCGGTGATTGACCTTTTCATGCTCAAAAGAGCAGACCTAATATTTTTTTTATTATTAATCCATGTCTGTACTTAGGGCGTAAGTTATGAACTTACGCTTGCAAACGGAATACTTTAAACACACAGAGCGGTATGCTTGAAATGAGTACCTAGTTTTTAATCATCGCAACTTTTGCAGTTCTTATTAATTAAAAACAATATTCACTTCAGTTTTTTAGCCGCTAAAAAGCCAAGCATTTAAAATAATCAATTCGCCCCGCATTTATTATTTTTATTTCTGCGGTTTTCTTCAACTATAACTAACAACTATTTTTATTTTTATTCGTATATTTACAGTTGGTTATTCTTATTTTTATACTAATAGCTAATAGCAGTCTTTGTGCCAGAATTAAAATAGTAATGTATTTCAATTGGTTATGGGTATTGTCTAAGCCTTTTGACCTATAGGGCTTAGTCGGATGGTAAAAAGAACCTCAAAAACGTGATTTCACGTTTCATTTGGTAACACTAGGTAACAGAAGTGTGTGCATGTGTGTCTTAGCCAGCATTTTAGTAGTGAGCTTACATTTAGTTTTGTGACTTCTGTCACGCTTTTAAGGTGATGTGAGTCACCTTTTCTTACGAGGTCTTTCGGCGGGGGATGCCAAGCTTCTGTCTTCGCTCCCAAAGATTCTTTCGGCTGATACCTAATCGACGAGAAAGTTCTGTTTCATTCATGCGGTCCTGGTTCTCTAGGACAAATTGTTGAAAGTAGTCTTCAATTGAAAGATTTTTAACAGATACTGGTGCTTGCTGTGTCGATTTGACGAGCGTTGGTGTGATGAGACCCTGAGGGATTGTGATGTCGTCTACTTCCATTTCTACATCAAGTAACTCAGCAGTAATCATTTTGTGGTCACATAATATCGTGCCGCGTTCAATGGCATTTTCTAATTCGCGAACATTCCCAGGCCAGTGGTATTCTTTTATTGCTTTCATGGCATCAGGACTAAATTTTATATCTTCTTGGCCCAATTTTAGGCACGCTTTCTCAAGTAGCACTTGGGCTAAACCTAAAATATCTTCTTCTCTATCTCTCAGCGGCGGTAATTTAAGTTGGACGACATTCAACCGGTAATAGAGATCTTCTCGAAATTGTCCTGTACGAGAGAGCGCTTTTAAATTCCGATGCGTTGCTGCAATTAATCGTACATCAACCTGACGAGATTGCGTGGAACCAACGCGACGAATTTCACCTTCTTGTAGCACACGTAATAAACGAGCTTGTGCTTCAAGTGGTAATTCACCTATTTCATCGAGAAAAAGTGTACCACCGTCTGCGGCTTCAATGAGTCCGTTTCTGGCGCTAACCGCGCCGGTGAAAGCGCCTTTTTCATGGCCAAATAACTCTGACTCAATTAATGACTCAGGAATCGCTGCGCAGTTAATACAGATATAATCCTGGTTCTTGCGCTTACTCATCTTATGTATCGCACGGGCAGCGAGTTCTTTACCACTACCCGTTTCACCTTGAATTAATACCGTAGCTTCTGTCGGTGCGACCTTTTTAATAAGATTAAATACTTTTTGCATGGCACTACAATTGCCATAAATTAAATTCTGAACCTCTTCATTGGCGTTATTTAAGTCATTTAGTGTGGGTTCAGGCAAGGGCTCTTTTAATAAAATATTCTGAACAATATCAAGAATATCATCATCATCAAATGGCTTGGCTAGATAATCTACAGCACCTAGCTTCATCGCATCGATTGCTGAGCGTAGGCTTGCAAAGCTTGTCATGACTAAAACAGGCACACCTTGTGCCAGTTGAATAATATCTGTTCCAGGCTGACCTGGAAGGCGTAAGTCTGTAATGATTAGATTAAAAGACGGCAGTGCAAAATTTTCAGTCGCTTCAATAATAGAAGAGGCGACTTCAACATGATATTGATAAGATTCCAGCAAAGTCTTGAGGTTTGATCGATTTTCAGCTTCGTCTTCTAAAATTAAAATGCGGCGCATAGCCTTCCTTATCGGTATCAGGACATTGACGTATAAAAATAATAACGGAGAGCATTGATGCTTTACCAGCTATTTTAAGCAGTAGGCGTATGTTTTAATGTTTTTATAGCAGGAATGTAATGCTTGTCCCAAATCTGTAATGCCATTTGCAGTGCTTCTGTGGGGCTTGATGGTTTATTTTTAATGGGTAGCTTGAGTATGGAAAAGAGGCTTAGCAAATTTTTAACGGGTGTACTGTTATTAATGGCGGGCGCATAGGTTTGCTTGCTTAACTTTTGCTGTTGAGCATTGAGTAAAATGGGAAAGTGCCCAAATGTTGGAGGCTTGACTTTAAGCGCTTTAAAAAGTGCAAGTTGCATTGGGGTGGAGTCGAGTAAGTCAGACCCTCTTACAACGTGGGTGATACCTTGCTCAATATCATCACACACCACGGCTAATTGATAAGCATAAAACCCTTCCTTTCGTTTTAAGACAAAATCTTCAGAATGGTTAAAGCTTATTGATCCAAGGATATCATCCACCCAATTGAACTGTGTTTCGCTTATTTTAAACTTAGTTGCGCATTGAAGGTTACTGGTTTGAATGTAATTCTCTTGGCTGTTCATTAGTTTTTGACAAAAACTTAAATGTTGACCATTTGATTCAATAAGTTGTTTACGGCTACAAGGGCATTGGAATGTATGTTTTTGAGTAGCAAGCTGTTTTAGTCTTTTTTCGTAGTAGTGTGGTCGGTCTGATTGGTAGCTGACATCTTCATCCCAATATAAACCGTGAGCTTGTAAGGTTTCAATAATTGCTTGTCGTGCGCCTGATTGCTCTCGTTGAGTATCGACGTCTTCAATACGAAGTAGCCACTTTCCATGATGGGAGCGAGCTTCAAGGTAGCTAATTAAAGCGGCAAAAAGTGAACCAAGATGCAGTGGACCGGTAGGAGACGGAGCAAAACGGCCGCGATATAAGTTCATTTAAATTCAAAGGGTATTAAAAGTTCAATACCCTTTGAACGAGCGTAACATTTACTAAAGGTAGAGTCTGCCATGGTCATCAATGAGCGCTTCCACCTAGAATAATGCTAGATACCGATTTGTCTTTCTTTAATTTCAGCAAGTGTTTTGCAATCAATACAAAGTGTTGCTGTTGGGCGAGCTTCTAGGCGACGAATGCCTATTTCAACGCCACATGAGTCGCAGTAGCCGTAATCTTCATTTTCGATACGGTCGACTGTTTTATCAATTTTTTTAATAAGTTTTCTTTCTCGATCACGTGTACGAAGTTCAAGGCTAAATTCCTCTTCTTGAGTTGCGCGATCACTTGGGTCAGCGTAATTAGATGCATCTTCTTTCATATGAGATACAGTACGATCCACTTCTTCCATTAACTCTTGCTTCCAAGCTAAAAGTATATCGCGGAAATGAGCGGATTGTGGTTCGTTCATATACTCTTCACCGTCTTTAATTTCGTAAGGTGTAAAGTCAGAATGGTTATCGGGCATAGGATGTCTCGTTTTTCGTACTTATTTCTCGTCTATATATTTAACTCATATGAGACGAGATATTATTGTTAATTTTGGCAAATCCAATTTAATATCAGACAGGATAGCCAGCGGAAACTAACAGAATCTATTCAATAATACCAATATTTATTATTGTAGTGCATAACTATCAACAGAAAAAGTTGAAATATGTTTTCTTAGACTATACTAAGTTCAGCTAAAGTTTTCATGAAGTCAATATTAGGTACAATATGTCCAATCAAAAACGTGTGTTAATCGTAGATGATAGTCGTGTGTCTCGATTAATGTTGAAAGCGATTATTATGAGTAAATATACGGACTGGGACGTCATGGAAGCGGATAATGCAGATATTGCAGTTTCTCTTTGTTTAAAGCAGAGCTTTGACTTTATAACGCTTGATATGAATATGCCCGGTCGAGATGGTTTGACGGTGTCACCAGAGCTACAAGAAGCGTGCCCTGATGCAAGAATTGCACTGCTCACAGCAAATTTTCAAGAACGTGTGAAGTCAAAAGCGGAAGAGCAAGGGCTAACCTTTCTACCGAAACCCATCACAGAAGAAAAAATACTGAGCTATTTGGCTTCGTCCTGTTAGGGCTGATCCAGCCTACTTTGATACATCGCTGAATGTAGATCATGTTTTATTTATAGATTAGTCACTTTTAAAAGTAAGTTGTCAGGAGTTTAAGAAAAGTAACCTAGTAATTTTATATAAAAGCCTTATTATTTGGTTAACCCTGATCAAGTTGAACTTAGTGATGGCCCGTATATAATTTTAAGGCAGATGTTTACATGTTTTCAGAAATTTTTACTTTAGTTGTTGATACACTTTCATCATTGTACTTGGTGATCATACTCCTAAGGTTTGTGCTACAGCTATCTCGCGCTGATTTTTATAATCCAATTTCGCAATTTGCAGTTAAAGCAACGAACCCGTTTTTAATTCCACTCAGACGAATAATTCCAGGCTTTGCAGGGGTTGATATTGCTTCACTTGTACTGGCCATCCTATTCCAAGCATTGGTTCTAACGCTAAAAATTGTTGTGCTGACGTCAGGACTGCCAAACCCTATTGGTCTTATGTTGATGTCTGGCGTTTTAGTTTTGGGAGTGTTGTTGAAATTATATTTCTGGTCACTGTTAGTGATGATTGTTGCAAGTTGGATTGCCCCAGGAAGTGCACATCCTGCACTAACGTTAATTAACCAAATTACTGAACCTCTGATGAAACCTTTTCGGAAAATACTACCGTCAATGGGTGGAATGGATTTGTCGCCGATTTTGGTTTTTTTGGTACTTCAGATACTAGAAAAAGTCGTTGCTCAGCTATCTTATCAAGTAGGTATGAGCTTCTCATTAATGTAGTTGAATAAGGGCTTAAAAGGCTTATCTGTAAGATAAGCCTTTGTGATAACATCGTTTAACATAAAAAAACAAGTTTAGAAGGATGTTAACAAAACTTGATAGAAGGATGATTTTAAAAGGATTTGTCTAAATAGAGTACAGCTAAAGTTGTTTCTTTTGCTTAGTTTGTAAGTCCTGCCTCCTCAATTCACATTTGTTACTTAAACAATTATCTATACTCACAATATATAAGGTATCAACCTTGATCGAGTGTGTGAATAATCTTATTCATATGATCTATTGGTACGATTGAATTCTGATCTGTATAAATGGAAGTGCTATGTCCTTCAATAGGCCCCGGAATAAATCAAAAAATGCTAAGTCTTTGCAAGGTTTATCAATGCAAGTAGAGGCATATAGTGATTGGAAAAATCATCTAAAAAGTGAAATTCAACATTATCAGCACTGGCTAGAGGAAAACCACCTTAACTCAGATGATATTCATCAGCGCTTAATGCGTGGCCTAAATTTGTTACAGGATGATGAATTAACCATTGCGTTTGTGGGTGAATACTCAAGAGGTAAAACAGAACTCATTAATGCTTTGGTTTTTTCTGAATTTGGGCAGCGGATGCTACCTTCTCAGGCGGGTCGAACCACAATGTGCCCAACAGAAATTTTTTACGATTCAACGCGAACCTGTAGCTATTTAAAATTACTCCCGATTGAAACCCGTATTCAAGCGCAGTCTATTAGTGAGTACAAACATGACCTAGAAGCTTGGCATGAAATACCAATTGATATTAATGACCCAGAAAAAATGAGCTTTAGTTTGAAGCAGTTAGCGTCTACACGCACAGCAACAATACTGGAAGCGCGCTCATTAGGCTTTGATGACCGCATGTTAGACCATGAGCCCGGTGATACAGGCAAAGTGATCATTCCCGTCTGGCGACATGCCATGATTAGTTTGGATAGCCCGTTATTGAAAAAAGGCTTAAGAGTGCTTGATACGCCAGGTCTAAATGCCTTGGGCTCCGAGCCAGAACTAACTGTTAGTATGATACCCAAAGCACAAGCCATCGTGTTTGTATTAAGTGTCGACACCGGCGTAACGGCAAGTGATAAGACAATTTGGAATAAATTTATTAATATTGAAGGTGCTGACCATCGAGCAGGGCGCTTTGCAGTGTTAAATAAAATTGATGTACTTTGGGATGATTTACAAGGTGATACACACACCCAAGCGTCGATTGAAAAGGTTAGGCAAACCAGCGCAGATCACTTAAAAATGTCGATTGAAGATGTGATTCCATTGTCGGCTAAACAAGGTTTAATTGGTCGCGTTAGAAAAGATGACATACTCCTGCAAAAAAGTGGCTTACCTAAGCTAGAAAAATTAATATCCAAGCGGATTCTAGCGCAAAAGGAGGCCCTTATTTATGAGGCCTTGATTGGTGATGTGGTGGGCATGCTGAAAAGCAGCCAATCTATACTAAATGAGCGTCTCGCTGGTTTGTATCAGCGATATGAGGGTATAACTACTGGCAATGTTAGTTCAAATGAGTTGCAAGTATTAGCTGATAAAACGCATAAAGATCATGACTTGTACTATAAAAAACTGATTACACTGAAGTCGAGTCGCCGCCTCATGCAATCACAAGGCGAAATTCTGCAGCAGTTAATGAGTGTTTCTCGTTTTGACGATATTGTGCAACAAACACGAAAGGATTTACAGGATAGTTGGAGCACGCTAGGAATGATTCATACCATGAGTCAATTCTTTGTAAAAATTGAAAAAGATATAGTGAATATTAGCACGGAAGCTAAATTGGCCGATAAAATGGTGAGTGCGATTTATCAGCGTTTTACTGCAGATATACATACAAAGTATTTAAAACCTCGCACTTTCTCAATTAAATCACAACAAAAACAACTCAATGCTTTGAAGGTGAAATCCGCGCAATTTCGCCGTCAGCCAAAGGTATTGATGACTGAACAGTCGATGTTAATCCAGCGTTTTTTCAATACATTCGTATCAGAAGCACGCCTTTTGCAGCAACAAATTATGGAAGAAGCGGTCCGCTGGCCAGATGAGGCACTATTGCCTTTAATGCAATATGCACTTGAGCAGAAGAACTTATTAGAAGAACAGGTAGCTAACTTAAAAGCGACAGCAAAAAATAACCGAAGCATAAAGTCACAGCAAACGGAGCTAGAAAAAATGATCGATGTGAGTCGTGAGCAGCTTGCTAAAGCAGAACATATTGAACATGAATTAAGTCAGCCGCCACCAAGTCAAATTGACGTATTTCATGGTATCGCGAATTAAGTTGCCATTCATTATACGGGCGTTTACACTCCATTTTCTGTTGATTTGAAAATGCGACTTATAAACAAATGTCCAGTACCTCTGTAGAACAATCACCCGCTGATAACTCAGTAGGTATTATTAAGCCTAAAACCATCCATTTTGATCAGGCGCTTGAATTGGTATGCGGTAAAACGCTCAATCAATACGACCTGATTTATGAAACCTATGGTGAGTTGAATGCGGATCATAGTAATGCCGTATTAATTTGTCATGCCCTTAGTGGTGATCATCATGCCGCCGGTTATTATACTAAAGAGGACCCTAAAACTGGCTGGTGGGATAGCTGTATTGGACCAGGAAAACCTGTCGACACCAATCAATTTTTTGTTGTTAGCTTAAACAATTTGGGTGGCTGTAGTGGCAGCACAGGGCCGAATACTATTAATCCGGAAACCGGTAAACTATACGGACCAGATTTTCCGATAGTGACCGTGAAAGACTGGGTTGAGAGTCAAGCCCGTTTAGCCGATAAACTTCAAATTAAAATTTGGGCAGCTGTTGTTGGTGGTAGTTTGGGTGGTATGCAAGCACTTACATGGTCATTAAATTACCCAGATCGAATAAAGCATGCTGTCGTGATTGCATCAACGCCTAAGTTGACGGCTCAAAATATCGCATTTAACGAAATCTCTCGTAAAGCAATCACCTCTGACCCAGAATTCCATGATGGTAACTATTACAACTTAAATACCGTTCCAACAAAGGGCCTGATGTTAGCGCGAATGATTGGCCATATTACTTACTTATCAGATGAAGCGATGGGTGAAAAATTTGGGCGCGAACGAAAATCATCTGAATTTAACTTTGGTTATGGTGTCGAATTTGAAGTAGAAAGCTATCTAAATTACCAAGGAAAGCGCTTTTCAAAAACATTTGATGCGAATACTTATCTCTTAATGACACGGGTGTTGGATTATTTTGATCCGGCCGCTGACTTTGGTGGCTCATTGGAACTAGCTTTTGAAAAATCTACGTGCCGGTATTTAGTGGTCTCTTTTAGTACGGATTGGCGTTTTTCACCAGAGCGTTCTGAACAGCTCGTATCAGCAATGGTGAAAGCCGGTAAGCCTGTGAGTTATGCTGAAATCGATTCACAATATGGTCATGATGCCTTTTTGATACCAACTGAGCGATATATAGCAATATTTACTGCCTACATGGGGAGCGTTGCACAGGAGGTAAATGCTAATGAGAGCTGATCTTAGCGTAATAGAGCCTTGGGTTGAACCGAATACACAAGTGCTGGACCTAGGTTGTGGTGATGGTACTTTACTGGCTTACTTGCAAGAAAAGAAAAAAGTATTGGGCTACGGCCTAGAGATTGATCAGAAGCAAATTACCAGTTGTATTCAAAAAGGCGTGAATGTTGTAGAGCAAGACTTAGATAAAAAAGGTCTGCGTAATTTTGCTGATAAGCAATTCGACACGGTGATTATGACGCAAGCTTTGCAAGCAATTAAGCGCCCTGATGTGATGCTTGATGAAATGATGCGTATTGGCCGGCAAGGTATTGTGACGTTTCCTAACTTTGGCTACTGGCGTTGTCGTCATTACTTGTTATGGTATGGCAAAATGCCGATGTCTAAAACGTTACCACACACCTGGTATAACACGCCCAACATTCACTTATGTACCTTTAAAGATTTTGAAGCATTGTGCCAACAGAAGAAAATTAAAATTTTAAACCGAACGGTCGTGGACGCTAACTTTGAGCAAAGCCGCTTTGCGTTAATGTGGCCCAACTTATTTGCGGAATTTGCTGTTTATAGAATTTCACGTTAAGTGAATTTGACGACAAGGTCTAATTTAATCGGAGAAGTTAATGTATTTTACATGTAAGTATCTAATTATTTTGTTAATTGCTCTATTTGGCTTTAGCCAAGCAAATGCTGAACAAAAAGAGGTGTTTGATGGTCCAGATGGAAGTGAGTACGAAGTTCACTATATTGGTTTTTCCAGCACGTTTTTAGATGCCGAGGTAGCAAAACAATATAAGTTAGTTAGAAGTAGGGCACTTGGGATCATTAATATCAGTGTCATCAAGGTTGAAGCAGACGGCAGTCGTAAAGCCGTTGGTGCAGTCGTTGAAATTAAAATGAAGAATGATCTTCAGCAAGCTCAGTTTTTGTCGTCAAAACAAGTGGTTGAAGGAAAAGCGATTTATTACCTGGCGCAACTTCAATATAAAGAGGGTGACTTGCTTATCTTTGATACAACGATTTACCCTGAAGGTCGTACCAAAGCGATGCAGTTTAGGTTCAGCCAAAATTTTTATAATGACTAATTTAGTAAAGGACGTAATGTGAAAATTGTTTTAGCCAGTGGTAATAAAGGTAAGTTAAAAGAATTTTCGGAGCTGTTAGCGCCTTATGACTTTGAGGTTTTTCCTCAGTCTGACTTTAACGTCGAGCCACCCGAAGAAACAGGGCTCACGTTTATTGAAAACGCGATCATTAAAGCGCGTTATGCCTCAAAAATTAGTGGCTTGCCTGCCATTGCAGATGATTCAGGTTTAGCGATCGATGCCTTAAATGGCCAACCAGGTATTTATTCGGCCCGTTTTTCTGAAAAAGAGATGGGTGAGAGTGTAAGTGACCAGACTAATATCGATCTTGCACTAAAAAAATTAGCGGCGCTATCTACAGCTAATAAAGAAACCGAAGATGTTGATCGTACGGCGCGATTTCATTGTGTATTGGTATATATGACGCATGCCGAAGACCCAACGCCGGTGGTATGCCATGGTCAGTGGCAAGGTAGTATTGCACTTAATCAATCCGGGGTGGATGGTTTTGGCTATGATCCGATCTTTTGGGTGCCTGAATTTGGGTGTACCGCGGCAGAGTTGACTAAAGAACAAAAAAATTCACGTAGCCATCGAGGGCTGGCCCTAAAACAACTGATTGCTCAAATGGACCTAATACTTGAAAGTGCGAGTTCTTGAAAGTGCGAGAAAACAGAGCAACCATCCAATTATGACCAGCATAACTTTACCGCCCCTAAGTTTATACGTACATATTCCTTGGTGTGTGCGTAAGTGTCCATATTGCGACTTTAATTCTCACGTTAGTTCTGACACTGATGGAAAAATACCTGAAGCTGAGTACCTAGCTCAGCTAAAGCTTGATTTAGCCGAAGACCTTCATTGGGCTCAAGGTCGTTTATTGCGAAGTATTTTCTTTGGTGGTGGTACACCAAGCTTAATGAGTGGGGCGTTTTATCAAGACCTGCTCGCGTATATTGAATTGAAAATTCCTTTTCACCCTGATATCGAAATTACACTTGAAGCAAACCCTGGCACAACCGAAGCCGACCGCTTTAAAGCGTATCGTAAAGCCGGTATCAATCGTTTATCGGTAGGAGTCCAAAGTTTTCAGCCTGAACATCTTAAACGTTTAGGCCGAATTCATTCAAACGATGATGCCATTCGCGCAATAAAACAAGCAAAGTCGGCGGGCTTTGAAAATTTTAATATCGATTTAATGCATGGTTTATCTGAGCAATCGCTTGAAGAAGCGATGACTGACCTCAAACAAGCGATTGCTTTAGGACCAAGCCACCTGTCGTGGTATCAATTAACCATTGAACAAAATACCGAGTACTATCGTCATCCGCCTAAGTTACCAGAAGATGAAGCGCTTTGGGACATACAAACAGCAGGGATTGAACTCTTAAAATCCGCAGGGTTTGAACAATATGAAGTGTCTGCTTTTGCAAGAAAAGGCCGTGAAGCACAGCACAATTTAAATTATTGGCACTTCGGTGATTATATTGGAATTGGTGCCGGAGCACATTCAAAAGTTACTAGGCTAGAGCCTAGCAGAGAAAGTGAGTACATACTCAGTGATATATTAAGATATCGAAAAACACGCATGCCGAAAGATTATTTGCTGCCTAAACCTTCTTTTAGAATTGGACAAGAAAGCATTGCATCAGAAGACTTAGGCTTTGAGTTTCTAATGAATGTATTGCGTTTGAATCAAGGTGTTGAAGTTCCGCTTTTCTCAGAAAGAACCGGTCTGGCACTCACTGCATTAGAGCCTCAGTTAAGTGAACTTCGCAAGAAGGGCTTGATTGAAATGGATCGCTTATGCACCACTGAAAAAGGGCACCTATTTCTCAATAGTATTTTAGAAAAGTTTGCGGATTCATGATGGCATATTCATCAGCAGGTTTGATTAAGGCTTTCATCCTCCCTCCTTCATTTTTTATTGAGAGTAGTGAGCGCTACCTTTGAATATCCTACAACAAGTTTGCATTAAGCCTCCGCGATTAATTATGTTTGACCTTGATGGTACGCTTGTAGATTCCGTACCTGACCTTACTTTTGCTGTAGATGCTATGTTAAATGATTTAGGTAGGCCATTCGCTGGACTCAGTCGTGTGAGTAATTGGGTGGGGAATGGCGCAGCCATGCTAGTAAAACGCGCACTAAGCCAACAAATGATTCCTGTTGAGATTGACGAGCCGCTTTACCAAGAAGCTTACACTCTCTTTTTAGCGCATTATCAACAAGTAAACGGGCGTAAAAGTGTGTTGTACCCAATGGTGGCTGAAACACTGACTCAGATCAGAAAAGCCTTTCCCTATATGGCGCTGATTACCAACAAGCCGGAACAATTCACTCAAGCTCTGCTGGACTATCATCATATACCTGGGTTTGACTTAGTTGTGTGTGGCGATACCTTGACTAATAGGAAGCCACACCCTGAACCCGTACTACATTGTATGAATACTTTTGGCTGTACAACAGAAGAGTCAGTCATGGTGGGAGACTCTGTGAGTGATATAAAAGCGGCACAAGCGGCTAATGTACCCATTATTTGTGTGAATTATGGCTATAATCAAGGGGAAGATTTATCAGCTTATCGCCCAAATCGGCTAATTGAACACTTTGAACAATTACTGTTCTAGCATTGTAATTGAATGTAGATAGCGCTATATCATTTACAAGGTATGCTTGCGCACCAAAAGGTTGGTATTAGGCATATTTGGTGCGCAGAGCACAGTCTATAAAGCATCCAGTATTTTTAAATGGCGCAGCCTGACTTTTCACAACATCTAGTGCGCTACCATTGATAGCGCACCATAATTCCTTGCAAAAACTAAAGCGTTTTTAAAACTACTTTCGCAGCTTCTATCGTTGCTTTTATTTCAGTTTCACTGTGTGCATTGGAAACAAATCCTGTTTCAAATGCTGAAGGCGCTAGGTAAATTCCTTGTTCTAACATGCCGTGATAGAATTTTTTAAACCGATCCTGGTCGCAATTCATCACTTGCTCGTAGGTACTGATGGTATCTTCTTCGGTAAAAAAGAAACCAAACATAGCACCTACTTGATTGAATGCCATGGGGATATTGGCTTCAGCGGCAGCAGCCTTTAAACCTTCAACTAGGTCGGAGGTTGTATGTGTTAAGTTTTTATAGAAGTCAGCTTGAGATATGTTTTCCAGCATGGCTAAACCTGCAGCCATTGCGAGCGGGTTGCCTGAAAGTGTACCAGCTTGATAGACAGGGCCTGTCGGTGCAATATAGTCCATAATATCGCTTCGACCGCCAAATGCGCCAACGGGTAAACCGCCACCGATGACTTTACCTAGCGTCGTTAGGTCAGGTTTTACATTGTAGACTGATTGCGCACCGCCTAAAGCGGTACGAAATCCGGTCATGACTTCGTCAAAAATTAATACGCTCTTATGCTGGTCACAGCATTCACGTAATGACTCAAGAAAGCCTGGAATGGGCGGAATGCAGTTCATATTCCCAGCGACAGGTTCAACAATAATGGCCGCAATTTGGTCGCCCATTTCAGCGAATAAAGCGCGAACTTCATTTGGCTTGTTAAAACTTAAGGTAATCGTATGTTCCGCCACGCTTGCAGGTACGCCTGGTGAATTTGGAACACCTAAAGTTAAGGCGCCTGATCCTGCTTTGACTAATAATGCGTCTGCATGGCCATGATAGCAGCCTTCAAATTTTACGATTTTATCTCGACTGGTAAAGCCTCGGGCAAGACGAATCGCACTCATTGTCGCTTCGGTACCAGAGCTAACCATACGTACTTTCTCGATAGAGTGCACTAACTCACATACTTTCTTTGCCATACGGGTTTCAATTTCGGTGGGCGCGCCATAACCTAAACCTTGGTTAAGCTGAGTTTTAACTGCGTCAATTACTGCTGGGTTTGCATGGCCTAATATCATGGGCCCCCAAGAACCTACGTAATCAATATAGCGTTGACCGTCGGCATCAATTAAATATGCACCTTCACCTTTTTCAAAAAATATTGGGGTACCGCCGACGCCTTTAAACGCACGGACAGGTGAGTTAACACCACCGGGAATAACAGTTTGAGCATCAGTAAAAAGTTGGTCAGATTTAGACATAATAGGCCTATAAAATTTTAGAAGGTTTAAAAAATGATGAAAAAATACGTGCAGTCGCTTCAATATCTGATTGGCCAAAAAGGCCATGTATCACTGCAATCGAATGTATGTTGGTTGAAATAATACTAGTGGTATTGTTAGTGGTGATGCCACCAATAGCGACACTAGGACAAGAGAGCTGAACTGCCAGTTTTAAGGTGTCTTTAGGACAATGCGGTGCATTCGGTTTTGTTTTCGAGGGAAAAATACGACCAAATGCGCAGTAGTCTACACCTTGCTGAATGCAGTTTTGTGCATACACTAAATCGCTATGACAGGTAACGCCTAAGAGTTTCTCTTCACCCAATTTGTTACGCGCATGTGTGATGTCGCCATCACTTTTACCCAGGTGAAGGCCATCAGCGTTAATACGTAGGCATAAGTCGAGGTCATCATTAATGATGAATTTCGCTTGGTAGTCGGCACATAAGTCACGCAAGCTTTGAGCATTATTGACTAATTCAATATCACTGGCCGTTTTGTCACGATATTGTATAACCCGTGCGCCACCTCGCAGAGCACTTTCAACTGAAGTGATGAGCCTTTCAGTTGGTAAGAGACGAGGGTCTGTGATGGCATACAGGCCATTTGGGAATTTAGAACTCAAAGATGTACTCTTTTCATAGGGTTTACGGTTAACTTAGCGCTGACTTAATTTATTGTTGAATAGATTAGTGCTAAAAGGGCTTTACGACTACCAGCACCACAATACCCATTAATAACAAAACAGGAAATTCGTTAAACCAGCGATAAAATACATGACCTTTTTGATTTTGATCACGCGCAAAGGCTTTTAAAAGCTCTCCACAATAAAGGTGATAAGCAATGACGGCAATAACCAAAGCTAGTTTTGCATGAAACCATCCTCCTTGCATATAACCTTGTAGGTTATAACTTAATAACCAAACACCTAAGGCAAGGGTTGCGATCATTGCAGGCGTCGCGATGCCACGATATAACTTTCGCTCCATAATTTTAAAGCGCTCAATACCTGGTTGATCTTTCGTTTGACTGTGATAAACAAATAACCGAGGTAAGTAGAATAATGCTGCAAACCAGCATACGACTGAAATGATGTGAAATGCCTTTACCCAAAGCATAAATAAACCCTTTTATTGATTTTTATATTGATAGTAATTTTCGATATCGCCACGTGTAACAATACCTAATACGCGGGTAATCATTGGCGCACTAGTTCGTTCAACATAAAGCGCCTCCGTTTTTGATTCAGAAAATTTATCTAGCGCTTCTTGTAGTGTTGCCTGATAGTAAAGTGCCGCGATGTCCTTACGCTGAGCAGGAATTTCCAGCAAATTTACCAGTAAACGTTCTTTTAGTGGATCTTCTTCCGCTTTGTGAAATCGTTGTTCATTCTCCTCAAGATAATGCGCTAAATCAATGGTAGGTAATAAAGAAACTGGTTTACCTTCGTTGCCATTAATTAAAATCCACTTAGGCTCTTGTCTTAATAGCGCTTTTGCATCGTCAAAGCGTATGATTTTGTCAGAACGGCAAAATTGGCGGGTCATAATGGCACCCACACTGACACGCCTTAAAGCCTGAGTAGCGGGGGTGTTGTGATAATCCAAGCCTTGTTCTTTTAAAATAGTTAAAAACACAGATTTTTGTTTGAATACCTCACTCGCAATCATGCTTGAAACGACGATGATTAGCATACTGGGCAAAATAATATTTGGGTTTTGAGTGAGCTCAAGTATGGCAAGCAATGCCGCGAGCGGTGCCTGAAGCGCTGACCCCATCATTGCGCCCATGCCTAACATGGCATAAAACCCTGGCGAGGAGGCAAGAGAAGGCATTAACCATTCAGCGGCTAAACCAAGCGCGCCACCGACTGTTGCGCCAATAAACAAGGTTGGGCCAACGAGTCCGTTAGGCATGCCTAAACCAACACTGATGGAGGTGGCAAGAATTTTGGCTAAGGCAATGGCGCAGAGCATTAATATTCCGTATTCACCTAATAGAGTTTGGTTAACGGTATCGTAACCAACCCCCATTATTTGTGGAAAGATGACCGCAATCGCCGCCGTTATGGCTCCCGCAGCTAAGATACGGAAAAAAATATTCACCGAAGCAAAGTGCATCGCACGTTGGATTAAATTTACAAATGCGGCCGACACAATGCCAATTATGATGCCGCAAAGAATAATATAAGGCACTTCAGCCAAGGAATTCATATATAGCTGCGGTACTAAAAAAGCAGGATCTGCACCATAAACAGTTTGAGTGATAATTGCGGCGGCAACAGAAGCTAAAATCACCGGGGTAAAACCTGCAATGGTATATTCCATCATCACGACTTCCATGGCAAAAATAACGCCGGCTATGGGGGTGTTAAATGAGGCTGAGATCGCTGCGGCTGTACCACAACTAATGAGTGTTCGAATACTATTATTGGGAAGTTTTAAATATTGCCCTATGAGACTAGAGCATGCTGCGCCTAAGTGAACAGCGGGGCCTTCCCGTCCAGCTGATTGCCCACTCAGGATTGTCAGTACCCCGCCAACAAATTGTATAACCAGGCTTTTGAATGCGATATAACCTTGATGATAGTTTAATCGTTCCATGACAAATGCGACGCCTACTTTACGTTGGCTGATTTGTAGGCGGTACCAAATTGTGCCGATGAGTATTGCGCCACTTATGGGCAATACGGCACGCATCAGATTCGATAAACCTTCGAAATTCTCTGGATCGCCATTCGGTAAGTATTGAGCAAGCGGCCATTCAATTAACAAGCGAAATAATAAAATGACACCTGCCGTAAAACTGCCTGAAATAAGCCCTAAAATAGCGAGTTGAGGCAGCGCATCGACACCAGAAAGTTTATGGCGAAACAGGTTTTTATAGTTTGAGAATGCTGTTTTGAAAAACATAGAGAGCGAGATTCTTCATCAATAAGCTAAACATTTAAAGAATATTACTCGTTTAAGGCGGGCAAGCCAAAAAATAGAGCGAGATTCTTTTATTGATCTATCCTTTTGAATCAAAGGACCGTGATATAATTTTCAAAATATATCCATCTAAAGTACATAAATAAGAGGTTTGAGGTGATTAAAGCAGGAATTGTTGGCGCAACGGGTTATACCGGATCAGAGCTATTACGTTTATTGGCATTGCACCCTGAGGTTGAAGTGGCTGTTGTGACGTCACGCTCAGAAGCAGGTAAAGCAGTTTCAGATCGATTTCCTCATTTACGCTCGTATAATGACCTGAAATTTACCGACCCAAGTGTCGAGACATTGGCTGAATGTGATGTCGTGTTTTTTGCAACACCACACGGTGTCGCGCAAGCAATGATGCCTGCGTTTATTGATTCGGGTTTAAAAGTAATTGATCTTTCAGCTGATTTTAGACTGAAAGATGCCGATTTATGGGCGCTTTGGTACAACCAGCCACATGGTTGTCCAGAGCTGATTGAGCAGGCTGTTTATGGTTTGCCTGAGGTGAATCGAGCGGATATTAAAAAAGCTAATCTGATCGCTTGTCCTGGTTGTTATCCGACGGCGATTCAATTGGGTTTTTTACCTTTGCTTGAAAATAAATTAGTTGATTCGAAGCGCTTGATTGCCGACGCAAAATCTGGGGTAAGTGGTGCAGGCCGTACGGCGAACGTCGGAATGTTAATGTCAGAATGTGCCGACAGTTTTAAAGCATATGGCGCTTCAGGCCACCGTCATAGCCCTGAAATTCGTCAAGGTTTAAGTCTTTTTAGTGGTGATCAGGTTTCTTTAACGTTTGTACCGCATTTAGTCCCGATGATTCGTGGTATTGAAGCAACTTTGTATGCTGAATTAACGACTGACTTATCGCTAGAAGACATTCAATCATTATATGAACAGCGTTATAAAGATGAACCTTTCGTCGATGTGATGCCTTTGGGTTCATCACCTGAAACTCGCAGTGTTAAAGGCTCTAATTACTGTCGTATTGCCTTACATCAGCAGCCTGAAAGTAATGTAATCATTATTCTTTCTGTGATTGATAACCTAGTTAAGGGAGCATCGGGACAGGCGGTTCAAAATATGAACCTAATGTTTGGGTTAGATGAACGTGCTGGTATTAATCAAGTACCATTGATGCCTTAAATCTACTGAACATTTTATTAAAGCCTTATCAGGAAGCCATGTTCTAACAGGCCTTTCTGTGAGGCTTTAAAGCATTAAATAATTGTTTTTAGGGACATAAGTCTTTTTCAAAGGAAAATTAATGGCAAATCGGAAAGCTCAAGATAAACTGATAGTAGTAAAACATAAACCAGGCATTAAACGAAAACGTCGTTTAATGTTTATAACAGGGCTCGTAGTGATGGGGGCTGCTTGCTTTTGGCTCGGCGAACTTCAAAGCCGTTATTTGCATAAACAAACATTAGCGAAGCTTAATGTACTGTCTGTTGATTATAGTATGCTAAAAGAAAGTGAAGCTAAGCTTAGGCAACAGGTGGCTAACCTAGAAAGCGGACGCGCTATTGATGATTTAGCAAAAAAAGAAATACAAGAAACCATTCGGAGTCATAAAGCGAAGATATCGCAACTGGAAACTGATGTTTCTTTTTACCAAAAAATCATGGCCCCTTCAAATAACGCGAAGGGTTTACAGGTTCAAAAGGTTGAGCTGAAAGCAGGAACAGTTAAAGACCACTTTGCGTATAAGTTTGTATTAGCACAAGTGGCTGACAATAAAGCATATATAAAAGGGCTTGTTGCCGTTAATTTAATTGGCATGGAAGGCGATAAAAAGAAAATTATACCACTACGTGATATCTCAGAGCAGGAAGAGCTCGGGATTAAGTTTAAGTTTAAATATTTTCAAGACTTTAGTGGTGAGTTAGTGCTTCCAGAAGGGTTGGTTCCTGAAAAAATACAGGTGGTAGCGCAATCAAAAGGTAAAAAAGCTTCGCGAATAGAGCAAAGCTTTGAATGGAAAGCGCTCATTAAGAAGTGAAGAGCGGTTCTATACTCTAGTGAGTGATCATACAAATTTAATTGGTTCGGAGAAATAGTATGTGGGGAAAGAAAAAAGGAAAACATAAGCAGCATCAAAGTACCACGACTCACTTTGACACCTTGATTTCGGGAAAAACACAAATTGTAGGTGACCTTCAATTTTCGGGTGGTTTGCATATCGATGGTCTGGTACGTGGCACTATTCGCGCTGAAGAAGACAGTGAAGCGATTGTACGTATTAGTGATATCGGTGAAATTGATGGCGACGTGATTGCGCCACATATTATTGTAAACGGCACTGTTCATGGTGATGTTTATGCCTCTAAACATATTGAATTAGCGGTCAATGCCTCAATTAAAGGTAATGTTTATTATCACTTAATCGAAATGGCGATGGGGGCAGAGGTAAATGGCAATCTTGTTCATCATAAAGAACCAGTATCCATTAAACATCATGAAAACCAAGAATCTACCTTATTACCTGAGCAAGTTTCTTTAAAGGCCATTAGCCCAGAAACGAAAACAACAAGTAGTGATGCTTCAAGTTCAGAAGAAAAGGTAGCAACTAGCTTAAATACTTCAAAATAGTTGACTAAATTACTAGGTTAATTGGATAATTAGCAAACGACTGCTATTTTATTCATTTAAATCACTGGAGTTTCGATGAGCGTCATTGAATCCTATATGCCTGTTCCGATCATTTTTACAGATGCCGCGGCCAATAAAGTTAAGCAACTTGTAGAAGAAGAAGGGAACCCTGATTTACATTTACGTGTCTACGTTACGGGAGGAGGGTGTTCAGGTTTTCAGTATGGCTTTACCTTTGATGAAGATAAAGCTGAAGATGATACGGTTGTTAGCAACCAAGGCGTGAATCTTGTTGTCGATGCGATGAGCTATCAGTATTTAGTGAGCGCAACGGTTGACTATACCGAAGGTTTGAAAGGTTCACAGTTCTCTGTGACAAACCCTAATGCCGAAACCACCTGTGGTTGTGGCTCTAGTTTTAGCATTTAGTCTTTCACTCTATTTTGCTTACCCTCGTTCATTTACGGATAAACAGCATTTACTGATAAATAGCGTTGCTTGAAAAAATCAATGAAAGCGCGCATTTTCTTAGGGGTGTAATTGAACTTGTGGTACATCAGATAAACAGGAAGTTCGGGTAGTTTAAGGTCGGGCATTAAATCGACAAGCGTTCCCTCGGCTAATTCTCTCTCAATGGTGTGACGAAATATAAATGTCGCACCCATACCTTGTTTTGCCATATTGTAAATTGCATTGATATCATTCACTCGATGCTGCTCTTCTATATTCAAACTCTTCATCCCCGGCAAATTCTTCCAAAACTTCTGAATCAAATTGGCATGGTTAAGTAGTAATAGAGGCATTTTAGATAATGCTTGCAGATTTTTTGGCAGACCAAATTCATTGATAAATTCTGGTGTCGCACAAATAACCGGCGTTATTCTAAATAATTCAATAGCGACCATGTTTGAATCAACGAGCGGTGCCATTCTGAAGGCAAAATCAATGCTTTCATCAATTAAATTAACGCTGTCATTAGTGACATTTATATTCACTTTTATGTTCGGATAAGCTTCTGTAAATGCACTTAATGCAGGTACAACATTTGATGTCGAGATGGCATTAGGCCAAGTGATAGTAATGGAGCCATTAGGTTCACCTGAAAATTCTTTCAGTTCGTTCTCGGCCTGTGAGATCCGCTTAGAAATATCCAGACAACGTTCGTAATATAATTTTCCTGCCTCTGTAATTACTAATGTTCTAGTGGTGCGATCAAACAGTTGTACATTTAATTTTTGCTCGAGAAAGCCAATCTTTTTACTGATGGCCGAAGGCGAGCGACAAAGCTTCTTTGCTGCGGCTGAAAAACTGCCAAGTTTCACAACCGCCACAAAGGTTTCGTATGTATTCATAAAGCGTGTTAATCACCTAGCGTTGTGTTGAATTCTTTATTATATAAATAGAAATGCATAAATGGAAACATTTGATGAATATAATTCACAATACTTATTCTATTTTAGAGTTTTATTCATTTACTGATTTTGCCCATACTCTCTTTTAATGTCTTTTTTTTGAAAGGTTTTAGTCACCAGAGGGGAAATATAATGCGTCATCGATTAGTTGTTATTTATTTGTTGATGCTAGTGAGTGCATCAGCACTAGCACTTGAAAAGAAGAAATTTTGTATTTATGACCCTGTTGGAAAAAATGGCCCGTCAATGACCTTTTTGTCTAATATTGTACCTACCGCAATTGAGTGGGGCTTAAGTGTGAAGCTTATTGCGTATACCGACGAAAGAGTTGCCTCTAATGACTTCAAGGCAGGTATGTGTGATGTGGTCTTTTTAACCGGATTATTAACTCGACAGTATGTCCCCTTTGGTAGCTCACTGAATGCGATCGGAGGCATTATCAGCGAAACCGGCGTAAACAAGGTGCTCAAAGCCATAACGCATCCCAAAGCAGGTAAGCTTCTCTCTAAAGGTAATTATGAAATTGTTGGAACCTTCCCTGTCGGTGGTGTTTATCTTTTTGTGAACGATAGAGAAATTGACACGGTTGAAGAGTTTAGCGGTAAGAAAATATCTATATTAAATGATGACCCTCAAGCAATGATGTTTGCCAACATGGCGGGCGCATCTCCTGTAGGCACTTCATTGGCGACATTTTCTGGTCAGTTCAATAATGGCAATATTGATATATTACCGATGGTTCCAATCGGATATAACGTTTTTGAGCTATATCACGGTTTAGGAAAAAAGGGCGGGATTATTGATGAAAAATTGCTTTACGGAATGATGCAACTCGTCTCGCATAAGGATCGATTCGCTGATGATTTTGGCCAACAAATGAGAGAGTATATTTTGTCTCGACTGGGTGATATACATAAATTGGCGAGTGACTCGAAAGCAGAAATTCCTTCACATTATTGGATTAAAACCAACGAAAAAACAAAAGCAGCCTTAGACAAATTCAAGCTTGATATCCGTATTGCTCTCAGAGACGAAGGTATTCATGAGCCAAAAGCACTTAAATTGCTGTGGAAAATTCGTTGTAGTGAAGACCCAGCTCGTTCTGAGTGCACTGAGTCTACAAACTAATACTTGAAATAAAAATACAAAAGTAATGGGTTTTTGTTCTGAGAACAAAAGCCTATTCATCATTAGATTTAATTTTGTGATGCTTTTAGAACCATTTTAGGTTTAATAACCTATGAAAATTTCCATCATTGGAGGTGGCCCAGCAGGTCTTTATTGCGCAAACGCGCTTAAATTATCAAACCCCCACTGTGATATCACAATTTATGAAGCCAAAAATGAATCAATTGACTCATTTGGTTTGGGTTATACCCTTCAGAAGGGAACAAAAGGTTTTCTGAACAAAATTGACAATACTTTTTTGTATTCGTTATTTTCTAATAACAAACCACCTCATCTAACACGAGCTGTCGTTGGCGCTAACGATAATTTCCGTTTTTTTGACTTTGCTGAAGGGCAAGGTCTTGCTCGTTTTGATTTGATGCGATATTTAAGAAATAAAGCACTTGAGTTAAAAGTCAGAATCATTGATAAAAAAGTATCCACTGCTTCACTTGTACACTTACAGAAATCTAGTGACTTACTTATAGGTGCTGACGGCGTTAACAGTATTGTTGGACGAAAATATGCCGCTAAGTTTGAGTCCCAATAACATGAAGAAAAATTAGAGTGTCTTGGTTTTACAATGATTCAACAGAGGTACAAAATGATGTCCGGTTTTACGTGCAGCAGACACCAAGTGGGGCGGTTCAACTTTGTTCGTATCCGATTACAGAAACAAGGCAAGCAGTGATTATTGAAATGACTGAAAAATGCTTTAAAGAAGGTGGTTTTGATGAGCGACCAGCAGAACAATCAAGAAATTATCTGAGTGATCTATTTAGTACCGACCATGACAGAATATCCCTAATCCCAACGCAACTATCTAGGTTTCCTTTTAAGATGAATAGCACTAAAAACATGTATTATAAAAATGTGGCCTTAGTGGGGGAAGCCGCTTTTTCTTTTCATTATAGTGCTGGTGTCGGACTAAATGCTGCCTTTTCTATGGGACATACGCTCAATAAGTGCCTCAACATGAATCAAGATATAAATTCAGCGCTTCATCACTATACAAAAGCAAGCTTGATGGCTTTACGTCCGTCTATTAACAAATCTAGAGAAGACATTGATTGGTTAGAAATTATTGATACCCACCTCAAGCACACAAATGGTTGCGATTTAATCGATCATTATCTTCAACAGCATAAATACGAACAACATGCTGCTTACCAATAAAAAACTAATAACACTTTAATGGGGCCTTTTTTATATACGAAGAGTGTATCTACATTACAAATGTGGCTCATGGTAAACAGCCAAAGTTGAACTATGATAAATACTGTTAGGAAAATTACTTTTATGACTTTTTGAATTTACATGACGAATGTAGGGACACTTAAGGCTATTGTGTGATTATTACGATTAAACAGCGTTTTTCATTTCTATTTTATTCTCTCGCGATCACCTATCTGATATTTACCAGCACTTTGGCACTCTGTGCTTCTGAACAAGTGTTATACCTTTCTGATAACGATATGCGCACTAAACCGAGTGCCTTGATGATGCATTATACTGATGAGGAAAGTTCGCTCAGTATTCAAGAAATATCATCCAATGCCTATAATTCGAAATTTATAACTCTAAATGGCGAGTCATCATTAGGTTTTTCATCTTCTGTTATTTGGGTACGTATCCTTATTCAAAATGATACTGAGCTATCAAAGTGGTATTTAAGGTTTCTTTATCCAGGCACCGATCAGTTAACTATTTACACACCAAACATAAAGGGTGGCTACGACTCACAAACACGTAGCTTTCATGAAGATTTTTCAAAAAGAGTCATTGAAGATAGATTAATGAGCTTTCATTTACCTGTTCCTATTAGTACACAAAAATCAATATACATTCGGTTTAAAACAAACTCGACAATAAGCTTGCATGCAAAAATTTTGTCAGAAAAAGAATGGGTGCATACGAGGGTGAGTGAGGCTTTCTACCATGCCTTACTTTATGGGGCGCTTGCACTGGCCATTATTGTTAGTTTGATTTTTGGATATATTTCAAGGTCGGTTCAGTATTTATATGTACTTGCCGTTTGCTTTGGCTTCATTTTATCGAATGGTTTATATGATGGTTATATTCAAACTTTATTTGGTGTTTATACTGGGTTATCGACCTTTTTTCCTATGGGTGTTTTCGGCTTAAGTTGTGCGATGGTCGGGTTGGTTAGTTATCAACGGGATACAACGCCCGAATTCAAACAGAAGAAATTATTTACCTACAGTTATTATCTGGTTTGTAGCTATTGGTTAGGTCTATTGATTGCCAGCACGATTTTTTCGAGTAGTACGTATTTATTTATTTTCACAGTTTTGGGGTACATGGGAACGACAGCTTATGCACTATTCTCAGCATATGTGAGTTATCTTTCGGGAAATAGAAAGTCTCGATATCTAGTGATTGGATTAAGCTTTCTGATGCTTGGGTTTGTGGCACATGGTGGGCGTGTTTTAGGTCTTCTTGATTATGAATTGATTGGTTTTGATGGCTTTAGGTTTGGTACGACTGTATTGGTTTTAATGATGATAATTTCAATACAGTATTATATACGGCAGTTGCAGCAAGATGCCGAGAAAAGTACTCAAAAGTTTAAAATGCTTTTTGAAAACATGGTCGATGCTATTTACCTCGTGAGTATTAAAGGAAGTATCGTCGATGCTAATACTGCTGCGAAAGTGATTGAAAGGCGTGATGGGGGTGAGTTGATTGGCAAAAACTTTGTAAGTGAAAGTGTGCTGGCGACTGATCTAGTGAATCAGGCAAAGCTCCTGCAAGCAATTCAAGATGTGAAAGAAGGTTCACTCACTCAGGTTGAGCTAGTGTTGCCAGGCAAGGGAATCCAATCACGATATATGAATGCATCCATAACGCTTTACAAAGAAGATGATGTAGAGGGTTTACAGGTACTTATTAATTGTCGAGATATTAGTGAAAGTAAGCAACAGCAGTTAAACATCAATACGATTGCTTCGACGGTTTCAAAACATACGGGTGGTGCCTTTTTTGATGAGTTAGCACTGAGCTTGGCAGATATTTCACAGCGAGACTATATCGTTATTGGTTCTTATTCGGAGGATGATCCTGACAGGATAAAAAGTATCGCTTATTGCATTAAAGGCCAAATAGGCGGTAACTTTAGTTATGATATTAAAGACTCTCCATGTGAGAAAGTTCTGAAAGGGGACTTATGCATTTATAAAAATAACGTGCATAAGCTGTTTCCTAATGATAATTTTTTGTCTGAGAATAATATCCGAAGTTATATGGGGAAGTCCTTGGTTAACTCAAAAGGGCATCCTATTGGGATCATCGTTATTATGGACTCTTTACCCCATGAAAATGAAAACCTGGAAGATATTCTCAATATCTTCTCGTCTCGTGCCGCCGTTGAATTAGAACGGCTTAATAGTGACCAGCACTTGCATGAAGCTCAACAGAAACTGGCATTGCATGTTGAAAACACCCCTTTAGGTGTATTACAGCTGAATATTCATGGCGACATTGTTGAATGGAATGAATCTGCGTATAGGATATTTGGGTACAATAAGTATGAGGTACTGGGCATTTCGGCCAGTAACACAATCTTCTTGGGAATGAGTGATATTGAGCTGGGTCATTTATTGTCTAATAAAGAAAGAACAATTTGGCACCACCAAGATAAAAGTAGACGGCAGATTATTTGTGAATGGTTTATTACGCCTCTTATTAGTGATGATGAAGAGCTTGGGTATGCAGCATTGGTGGTGGATATCACCAATGAAAGGCAAATGTTATCGGCTTTACAGCGTAAACAGTTAGAGCAGTCAGAAGTGTTAAACTCGATGACTGATGCGGTGATAACGATAGATGAAGAAGGCATAATTCTCTCTTTAAACCCGGCCACGGAACAATTATTTAACTATGCCAGAAACGAGTTGTTAGGCAATAACGTTAAACAGTTAATGGCCAATTCGGTTGCTATATTTAATGATGATTATTGGAAGAATTATGTCAGCCAGTCAGATACAACCGTCATCGGAGCAGGCCGAGAGGTAGAAGGTAAGCGCAAAAATGGAGAGCTCTTTCCGATACACATTACGATTTCTGAACTATCAAAAAATGTAGAAGGTAAACGAAGATTTATTGGCTCGTGTCATGATTTAACATATGTAAAACTGCAAGAACAGCAAATTAGGCAAATGGGGAAAATAGAAGCAATAGGAAAATTGACGGGTGGTATTGCCCACGACTTTAATAACTTACTTGGAATTATCACTGGCTATACCGATCTTTTATCTAATTTATTATATGGCGAAGTAAAAGAGCAGAAATATTTAAAAGAAATAGACCATGCATTAAGTCGAGGTGCTCAACTAACAAAGAAGTTGTTATATTTATCCAAAAAACGTCCTTTGGAAACAACGATTGTTAACCTGAATGCTATCGTACAGGATATGGAACATGTACTGTCATGTACGATGACACCGCTGGTAGACATACAATTTGATATAGATAAGCGCATGAATTTAGTCAATATAGATCCTCACTTTCTGGAAGACTCAGTACTTAATTTATGCATCAATGCGATGCATGCCATGGATAACCATGGCATATTATCGATCAAGACGAAAGCATCAGTGAGTGTTGATAGTTCAATGGCCTCACAACACGGCGTAAAAGAAGGCTTATATAGCTTATTGACGGTGAGTGACATTGGTTGTGGCATGACTGAAGCAGTGCAGAAGAAAATATTTGATCCCTTCTATTCAAATAAAGGAGACATGGGGACCGGCCTGGGTTTAAGCCAAGTGAACAGCTTTATTCAACAATCTAAAGGATTTATTCAGGTTGAATCGGAAGTGGGGAAAGGCTCAGTATTTTCATTATATTTCCCACAAAACAATTCACTAAGCCATGTAAAAGAGCTCCCTCTTGATCAGGTCGAAGTGCGCGAAGAACTGATAGAGTCTGGAAAGGAAACCATTCTGCTGGTTGATGATGAAGAAATGTTATTGAATGCTGCAGCGGAATACCTTGCGCAGAATAGGTATAACATAATTTCAACTACCTCTCCTTTAGAAGCTTTAGGTATGATTAAAAATCAGGATGTTTCTTTGCTGGTTAGCGATGTCATTATGCCAAACATGGATGGTTATGAGCTCGCTGATCAAGCAAAAAAAATAAAACCTGAACTTAAAATTCAATTAGTGAGTGGCTTTACGAATCGAACAGATGAGCAGAAAGCTCACGCTCTGTCTCAAAGTGTGTTGAACAAGCCTTATAAACTTAAAACTTTATTAGAACGTGTTCGGAATATATTAGATAATTAGATAATATTTTGAACCACAGTGTTATGGATAATACGGTAGAGGATAATATGACAAATACAATCACTCAGGATCTTCAGGAAATCGATGTTCAAAATGCATTTGAACATGAACAGTTTTCAGTGGTTTACCAAGCGCAGGTTGCTCTCAATAGGCCTGATAAATTTGTGGGTATGGAGGCATTTGTAAGATTAAATCACCCTGAGTTGGGTCTCATGGTACCGAGTACATTTTTATCATTAGTAAGAGAAAGTGGGCGGATGCTTGAGTTAACGAAAGTTGTTTTAGCTCAAGTTGCGACCGATTGGGGTTTTTGGAATAGCCAAGGGTTCAAGTTAAATATTTCAGTCAATATTGATGACTCTATTTTGGCAGAAACCAATATAGCGAAAGAATTAGGTAAAGTTTTATCTGAATTTAATATTCCTAAGCATCAACTAACGCTAGAATTCTCAAGCTATTTGCACGATGAAATTATTCACTCGGAGGCAGGGAAAAAATTATTAGGCTTACGAATGAAGGGTTATAACCTTGCACTTGATGACTATGGTGTAGGCATTATTGCTAAAGATGTGGTGAGTAATTTACCGTTGGATGAAATTAAGATTGATCAACACACAATTAATGGCCTGTTACTGCAAGAGCAGAATAAAACTGCTGCGAGAAACGCGATAAGGCTCGCTGCTAGTTATGGCATGCGGGTCGTGGCTGTGGGGGTTGAAACTGAGGCACAAGCAGATTGGCTTATGCGTAATGGGTGTGACCGAGCACAGGGCTATTTATTTGGTAAGCCGGTCGCTGCAGACATCTTTTCTGATCAATTTTTAACAAATGTCAAAGAAACGATTAGCCAACATAATCGTATTTCCGTTCTTATTATTGAAGATGACCCTCAATATCAAAAATTATTATTAGAAAGTCTGACTGAGCAATATGACATTCATATTGCGAGTAATATTAAACAAGCTGATGAACTTTTGAATAGTGTAAAGCCAGAAATAATTATTGCCGATGTTAATTTACCTGATGGTTCGGGCATTGAATTTTGTAAATCAAAATTAGAATCAGAAATAATGAAAGCGGCGAGCATTATTTTTATCTCTGGCGGCAAAGATTTTAGTAGCAAGCTTGAAGCGTATGAAGCAGGTGGGATGGATTATATCGAAAAACCATTTTCGATCATGGAACTCATTGCAAAAATTAAACAAGTTGCAACGTACCAATCTCGACGAAAAACACTTGCGCAAGGCGTTGATGACGCGCATAACATGGCGACGCAGTCTTTAAAAGATGCTGCTTATTATGGTGATATCGTACAGTTTTATAAAAATTTATTGCACTGTCGAGATGAACAGCAAATTGCACAAGAGCTCTTTCGTTTTATGGGGAAAAAGAACTTGAGCATCGCCGTTGAGTTTAGGAATAATAACTCTTGTAGTAACTTTGACCAACGAAATGGTGTGTGTAGTACGATCGAAATCAACTTGTTTGAGTTATTACAAAAAAAAGGTCGTCTATTTGAGTTTGGGAAGCGAATTATCGTTAATGACAAACATGTTTCGTTTTTAATTAAGAGAATGCCTGACGATGAAGGAGAACAAGGGAGAATAAGAGACTATATTGCCGTGCTAGCCGAAGGAATGGAGGCAAGGTATCGTGATATTTTACGTCAAAGAGTGCTCAATACAGTCATGCAGCAATTGCAAGTACTGGCTCATAAGTTATTAGAATCAGTAGAGAAAGAAAATAAAAATGAAATCATGGAAATGTTTTCATTAGATTTGAAAATGAGCTTTCATGTTTTAGATCTTTCAGAGACTCAAGAGCAATATCTTGCTCAAATTATTGATGACATGATCAAGCGTAAAGACGGGGCTGAGCATAGTGCGTCTGACATTGGCGTGGAAGTAAATCAAATTTTATCGTTAATGGAAGAGTCAACCGAAGCGGTAGAGGAAACAAGCATCGAGTCAACAGATGATGACATTGGAGATTCTGTCGAACTCTTTTAAGTTATGTTTTACATTCAACAGGCACCTTCGCCAAGCTGGTCTACACTTCACTAAATGAAATGATTTTTTTGGAGTAGTTCTTAGTGACCATTACGACCGCCACCTATGCAGAGTTAAGCCTACAAGGGCAAGAAGTAGCCACCTATTTAGAAAAATTGGTTGGTGAAAGAAAAATTGAAGTACCCATGCTGCCTGAGGTTGCTAGTCGTGTTTTGGCTTTATCAAATGACCCTGACTCCGATGCTGCGCAACTTGCAAAACTTATACAAGGTGACCAGGCATTAGCGGGACATGTCATGCGTATTGCCAATTCTGCTGCTTATACACCTAATGCATCCATGGTGTCGTTACAACAAGCGATTGCGCGCTTAGGCATGGGGGTTATTACTGAAATCTCATTAGTGGCCTCATTGAATAGCAAAATGTTTAATGCTCCACACTTTAACGATCGAATTACTGAAATTTGGGCGCATGCTTTATGTACGGCGCTGTGGGGTAAAGAAGTTGCCAGAACGAGCAAAAGAAATGTTGAAGCCTCGTTTCTATGTGGTCTGTTACATAGTATTGGCCGTCCTGTTGTTCTTCAATCTATTTCGGAATATACCCAAGACAATCAACTCACAATTTCGAATGAAGAAGCGCTTGTTTTAGAGCAATTATTTCATGTCGCGTTCGGTGTTGTGGTTGTTGAAAAATGGGGTATGCCGACCATTGTTCAAGAATCTGTTCAGTATTATCAAAATTATGCAGATTCAAAACGTAGTGTAGAGCAGGCTATGGTGATTAATGCCGCGGCACAAATGGCGAGTGAAATGCTTGCATCAGCAGAAAGTGATTACGATGAGGTATTAAGCGACACCGTGTTTGCGGACTTAAACCTGTATGAAGATGATATTGAAACGCTAAAATTAAAAGACGAAGTGGTAGTCACCGGACTAGAGGCGATGCGAGTATGAAGCAGTTTGATGTAATCGTTATTGGTAGTGGACCCGCGGGACAAAAAGCAGCGGTGCAAGCTGCAAAAGCTGGAAAAACAGTTGCGATTGTCGAGCGTGACCAATGGTTAGGCGGAGCGTGTGTCCATCGAGGTACTATTCCAAGTAAAACCCTTCGTGAAAATGCACTACGTGTGAAAAAAATGCGAGAGAATGCCGCACTATGTAACTTTGAATTAGCCGAAGACACTGAAATGTCTACGCTAATTGATCGTTTGCATAAGGTATTAAAAGCGCATGATGGGTTTATGGTTAGCCAGATAGAACGTAACAATATTGAACGTATTCATGGTCGAGCTAAATTTATCTCAGATAATGAGATAGAAGTGACAAAAGTAAGGGGCGAACCAGAGCAGTATCAAGGCAAAAATTTTGTAATTGCCTCGGGCTCTATTCCTTGTAAACCTGATAATATTCCCGTTGACCATGAAAACATCTTTGATAGTGACTCGGTTTTAAGCATGTTGTATTTACCAAAAAGCCTAACGGTTTTAGGTGGTGGGGTCATTGCGAGTGAATACGCTTCTATTTTTCAGGCTTTAGGGGTAAAAGTCACGATGGTAGACCGGTATCCACTGCCGTTAGGGTTTATGGACGCAGATTTAACTGAAAAATTTATACATGCTTTTCAGGAAATGGGCGGTACTTGGTTAGGCGAGAAAAAAGTATCCAAAGTAGAATGGGATGGTTTATCACAAGTCGTCACAACTTGCGAAGATGGCACGATCGTAAAATCGTCTAAATTATTATGTGCTGCGGGTCGAGAAGCAAATGTTAAAGATTTAGACATAGCCACAGCTGGTTTGGTTTTAAATGATCACGGTAACATTTTAGTAGATGAACTATTACAGACTCAAGTACCGCATATCTATGCTGCGGGTGATGTGATTGGCCCACCTTCACTGGCCTCTGCGTCAATGGAGCAAGGACGAAGAGCAAGTTGTAATGCGCTTGGTATTGGTGTTGGGCCAATGAGTTCGACGATCCCCTCTGGAATTTACGGTATACCCGAGCTATCAGCCGTCGGGCTCACTGAACAGCAGGCCAATAAGCAGCATGGTAAAGTGACGATTGGGCGCGCAAATTTTGAAGAAATTTCACGCGGCCAAATTAACGGCATACGTGATGGCATGCTAAAAATTATTTGTGATGAAAACGGTGAAAAAATACTGGGTGTTCAAATTGTTGGTGAGGGCGCCACAGAGTTGATACATATTGGGCAGATGGCGATGTTGTCTAACTCGAATGTGGATATTTTTGTTGAAAGTATCTTTAACTTTCCAACATTAGCAGAGGCTTATCGCGTTGCCGCATTAGCAGTAATTGGACAGAGAGCAAACGGTTCAGAGAAATATTAAAAATAAGGTTTGAGTACTTGAGTACTAAGGAGCGACTATTTATGAGCTTAACTATAAAACAGAAATTATATTCGATTGCCATCGGCGTTTCATTAACCATTATCGTGATTGTTGGCGTGATGTTTAATGGCTTAAAGGGGATTAATACTTTGGGGCATGCGACTTATGAGCTAGGGGAAACAAAGGCTGATATGTTAATGCTCCGTCGTAACGAAAAAGACTTCTTAGCACGTAAGAACCTTAAATATGTGAAAGCGTTTGATGAGAACGTTAACCATTTACGAGAAGATTTAAATAGTCTTGAGCAGGATTTGATTGAGGAAGGTCTAGATACGGGAAAAGTTGAAGATTTTTGGGCGGGTGTCCAAGAATATCAAGAAAGGTTTAATGCCTTAGTACAGCTGGATCAAAAAATAGGCCTAACGCCAACAACTGGCTTATATGGAGAACTGCGTGCCGGAGTACATGAGGTGGAAGAGTTACTTAAAGCGGCAAATGAGCAGTTAATGCTAAAAGATATGCTTATGCTACGTCGTCATGAGAAAGATTTTATGCTACGTCTCGATATGAAGTACCCTAAGAAATTTGATCGAGATACTGTGGTGATGATTAATAATCTTGATCAATCCGGTCTGAGTAGTGGAGCGAAAGAAAAAATTCGAAATAGTCTGCAAGCGTACCAAGCTAAATTTGAGAAACTGGTCAAAAGTTACCAACTAAAAGGCTTAAGCTCAAAAGAAGGTTTAATGGGCGAAATGCGCAAAGCGATTCATACTAGCGAGGAGGTCTTGAAAGAACTTCAGTTAGAGTTACCTCTCGTGATTGATGAAGTACAACAGGCAAGTACTCGAAATATATTCCTTATTGCAATTGTATTATGGGTATTGTTAGTGGGGGGGATTGTTTATTTAGCGACGGTGATTTCACGAACCATTAATCAAGTGAATGAAGGTGTATTGAGTATTGCACAAAGTGGTGATTTATCTCGTCGAATTGAAGAAGTTGGCAATGATGAATTAACTTCCGTAGCAAAGTGTATGAATCAGTTGTTGGCTGAGTTTCAGCAGTTAATCCGTACGGTAAGGTCGAGTACTCAGCTGTTAGATACTGCGGCTTCTGAACTTGAAGGCAGTGCGCGTATTACTGAACAGGAAATGAATAAACAGCATTTAGAAACGGAGCAAGCTGGCACCGCGATGAATGAAATGAGCGCGACGGTTCAGGAGGTTGCTAGTAGTACGAATAATGCCGCTGAGCAGGCCGCCAGTGCTGAAAATCTTGCGACGCAAGGTCAAAAAACTGTGCAAGAAGCGAGCGCTACGATTAATCGTTTGGCAGAAACATTGGGTGAGGGCAGTAACGTGATTGCGCAGCTTGAGAATGAGACCAACAGTATTGGTAGTATTCTTGACGTGATTCGGGACATAGCGGATCAAACGAATCTATTGGCTCTTAACGCAGCGATCGAAGCGGCTAGAGCGGGTGAGTACGGTCGTGGCTTTGCCGTGGTGGCTGATGAAGTGCGTGGTCTAGCGAGCCGAACCCAGAAATCAACACAAGAAATTCAGCAGAAAATTGAAACGCTCCAAAAAGAGGCAGGAGAAGCGGTGCTGGTGATGACCCAAGGTCAGGAGCACGGAGCTTCGGGGGTACAGCAAATTAATCAGGTCTCAGCGTCTTTAGAAGAGATGGTGCAGGCGGTGACTTTAATTAATGATATGAATACACAAATAGCAACGGCGGCTGAAGAGCAAAGTTCTGTGGCGAGTGAGATTGATAAAAATATCACCTTAATTAGAGACTCATCACATAATGTTTCTGGTCATGCACAAGGCACAGTGCAACAGAGTTTAAAGGTCACTGAATTAACAGAGACCCTGAATCGGCAAGTTGAGCGTTTTAAAGCCTAAAAAGGGTTATACCATCTAAAGCGGAGCTACTTTAAATAGCTATCATTAGTTTCAAGTAAAAGTAGTTGAGATATTGAAGATTTTAATGTGATTTCCAACTGCTTTTTACCACTTAATTTCAGCTGCTTAGCGCAGGTCACCGCACTTTCCCCTTTTAGGATTCTTAGACAGACAAGTTGTTGCTCTTTTTCTGAGAGTGTCTTGATTAAGTCCATTGAAAAACAGTTCAGAATAAAAATAAATAAAGCTTGAGCACAATCTTCAAATGAGCGGTGATGATGAGCAAAAGCGCTGATGACTTGTATCTCGCTAAGTGGCTGTCTATTGAATGTCAGGGCTAATGATTGAAGCGCGCCTATTGTCGTATCTACATCGAGTGTTCGATAAATCGAATTTAAACCAAATACAAAATGTTGTTGGCACTGTATGTGCGCTAACTGCATATCCTTCTGTATACGGGTACTTAATGAGCGAACAACTATCGCTGATTGCGAACCGCTCGCAGCATCCTTGTGGTAACCAATCCGAAGTAATTGAAAGTCGTTTTTACGCCAGAAATCATTTAGTAAAGGGGTGAATCCAAAGCTTGCCGATAAATATTCGATCTGATTGTTCTGACCGAGTAATGCTGCAGCCCTAATTAGCGTAGACCCAAAACCATGTCGACTCACCGTGGGGTGTACCGCAATGCGCATAATACGGTAGGTTTGATGTTTTAAAAAAGCAGGGTTGGCCGTGCTTGATGTCAATGCTTGCGGTACCAAGTGCCCTTTTGGGCGCCTTGTACCTTTTATAATATTTTGTGCTAACTCAGAATCATCTATACCCCCTTCATGAAGCAATAAAACAACTGCCATCACAGTAGTATCATGTTCAATCAAACCAATATTAAGTTTCGGGTCGTCGAGAATCATCCTTATGTCTGAAGGTGATGTTTGATAGTGAGCAGTTACTAACAAAGCCGTTACTTGTTTTAAAAGGTAAGTATCATTAGCGAGCGTATCTTGTGAAACCCAAGTAACAATTTGAGCGGTTTTGTGTATAACATCGTTTGAAAGGAGTTCAGGTATGTGTGCATTTAATAATAAAAACTCAAAAATCCAGCGCTCAAGTGGGTCACCATCTGCCCAACGGACTGGTTGGTGTAATGAAAGTGATTTCCATTGGGGGGTTAATGTATCAAGGGTGTGGCGGAATCGAACATTGAAACCTTGTCCGGTTCCTTCATAACCATGGGTGGTGCTTGAAAATACAATTCTTGGATAGGCTTCTAACATCTGCTTGAGCATGGGCGCGGGAATAGAAGCGGCTTCATCGACGAAGAGAATATGGCACTTAGGCTGGTGTTCGATCAGGGTATCTGGCGCAACAAATTCAAAGTCAGCGGTGTTTTCTAAACCACTTGAATTCATCTCTTGATGATAGTGTTGAAACGCCGCATCACAAGCGCGTCGGCTAGGTGCTGTAATCAACACCTTTAATGTTTGATCTATAACGATGTTCGTCGCTGCGATACCTAGCGCACTAGTTTTACCACGTCCACGATCAGCAAGTACAACAAGAGGGCGGTTTCGATGGCCCTTTGCAACGGTTTTGATCCCTTCAACCATTTTGGATTGGTCTGTCGTCAATTGACCTGAAATTCGAAGGCTAGTGTGATGTAAATGGTTAAGTGAAGCGCTAGCTTGTAGCTTTGTCGAAGTGTTTGTTTCTATGAGCGCTGAAATACTTAATTGCTTAGTAGCATCTTGGCGAATTAAAGTCACTTCAGAGTCTGTTTGGATTAATTGTATCATTCTCTGAAGAAAGCGGGTGCCGAAGCTTGGTAATTCATCGGGGTGACGACACATTCTTAAATAGTCAGGGTCGGGGTGAGCGATTAAAGTGTTGAAATCAGGCAATATTAAAAACAGTAAACCGCCACCTTTAACCAAGCCTGAAGCAGCACCTAAAGCATCTGGATTTAAACCACTAAAGCCATTCCAAATCAATTGAGATACTTCTGAGCCTAAGTAAGACTTAACTTGTTTAGCTGGTATTGAGTCACACTCAATACCAAAATATTGCGCATCATTTATATTGATGCCTTGGTCACTAACCAATAATGTGTGGCAGGGTTGACGTGTGGGTAAGACCTCCGTCAGTGTCGCCCTGCACCACGGCTCATCGCCTGAGAGTACGACGAGATAACGATGAGCATTTTGCTGAGCTTGTATCTCGAGTTGCTGCAGTTGCTTTTGCAACTGAGATCGCCGCTCGTTAGTGTTGGCTTGTAAGTCCATGTTCTGTGAAAACTCTCAAGAAAGTGTCAGGTTCAGGACGTACCCTATAGTTATCGGTCTGGTCGGTAAAGAGAATAACCCCATTTTGATCGGTTAAAATGGCGGTTGGTAGTACGGTATCAGAGTCATAACCTAATACTTCCATACCTTTTGGGGTGCCATGCTTGGCGTCAATTCCTAATGTAGTCGCAGCTTGATTTTGTTCATCAACCATAAAGTGATAATTGACATTAAACTTTTTTGCGAGTGCTTGGGTGTGTTTTTCAGGTTGTGGGCTGACCAGAAAAACGTTCACACCTAATTTCTCCAGTGCCTGATAGCTTGCTGCGACTTCTTTAATTTGTGCCATACATAGTGGACACCAATTGCCTCTAAAAAATAGTATTAACGCAGGGTGTTGGTTTAGGTCGGTCGAGGACCACGCAGTACCTTCTGAGGTTTTTAATTGAAATTCAGGTAATTTCTTACCTGTTTCTAATGATACATTCTCTTTTCGACCTAAGCGCGAATACCAGAAAATGTACAGCATCAAACCGCCAATCCCCAAACCCGAGCCATAAGCAAACGCGTAAGCTTGCTGGGCTGTATTTTGAGATAAAACGAGCGAAAGTAATGCACCAATAAAAGAGAAGGCAATAAGGATGTTAAGGTTAGCACTGGTGCGAGCAGTGGGTGCTGCAAATAGTTTGACGAAAAATAACAGTGCAGGCCAAACACTAATCGCGATACCTAGCCAGGCACTGTTAAAGCCTGAATCGAACAAACCGATTGCAGCCTGAACTGAAACAAGGCTTAAAAGCGTGATGTATAAAGAGATATAAATTGATTTGAAGAGGTTCGTCATTACTTAATGCTCCAGAATTAACATTGCAGATTGAATACTTGTTTGAAGTTCAGTGATTGATTTTCCTTCCCGCGCGGCAACGCGCAGGCCTTTTGTTACGGTCATAAAATAGGCGGCTAATTGTGAAGGGGAAAGCGCACTCTTGAGTTGGCCAGATGCTTTCGATCTTTCAAAAAATAGGGCTAATGCTTGTTCAATGTTAAACAGTTTGTCGGATGCTATTTTTACCAATTCTTCGTCATTACCTTGTTGCTCAAGTATGGTATTGACAAGCAAGCAGCCGTGTTCAAGTTTCACAACTGGTGAGAAGAAGGTCATCTGGAATAGATCATTTAATGATGTGAGCATTGGCTTATTAGTATGTAAGACTTGGTAAGCGATAAGACTTAATTGACCAAAATAGTTAAGAATTGAAATATATAAATCGCGCTTATTACCAAAGGTATTATAAAAGCTACTTCGGCTTAAGCCGGTTTCACTAAGCAAGTCATCCATAGAGCAGGACTCATAACCTTTTTCCCAAAATAAATTCATGGCTTGATGACGCGCTTTGCCAGGGTCGAAATTTTTTGTTCGCATAAAAGTAATAACTTAATGGAATGATTGTTCCAGTATTACATTAATGGAATGATTGTTCCAGTATTTTAAATCAATGATGCTAAGCATATAAATAGACTGTCCGTTTTTTTGAAGAGAATAAATGTGAAGAAAACAAAGCTTGATCGTAACCAGTTTATTATGATGTTTTTTGCCTTCTCGCTGGGTATGGTGTTATCGAACTTGTTGAGCCAGAATAAAAACGAGGTCCAAAAGCCAGTGGTAGAAATTCTTTTTACCTACAAAGGGGTGGACAAAACGGAAGAGAATTTATCGCCTGAAAATCGTGAAATACTTCAGAAGCTGGCAGCAGAGCGATATTCTTTATTAGAACGTGCGGCATTAGAACAATACTTGCATGATTATGCTGCACTAGAAAAATTAGATATCGAGCAGGCAGGAAACAAGTTATTTAAGCTTGAAGAGCCCAGCAAGCAGGAAATTAACGACTTCTTTATCAAATATGCTCAACAAATTAAAAAACCATTTTATGACGTCGAAGCAGACATTAAAAAGCAATTGACGATTCAAAAGTCTAGAAAGGCTAAAAGTGATGCATTGGAAAAATTAACCGCTAAAGGTGATTTAATGATTTTTCCAAACTTGAATTAATACTGTTTGTAGTGGTTTATTTTAAAACTGCCCAAAATAGCTCTTAAATTCTGCACCAGTAAGAATACTTTTTTCTATTAATTCAAGACCAAGCTCACCTTCACCATATAAGTTGGGTATTTCAGTTTGTCTAAGTTGTGTTTGAAGTTTCAAAATGGCTTTATCTGTACCATGTACTTCTTCTTTGTAAAGTGCGGCAATCTGAGAAGACTCAGATGCCGCAGTATAAGTCACTTTACCAAGATAACTATGCATAAACAGACCCGCTCTACCTTTTTCAAGGCTTTCTAAATAATAACTAGCTGTTTTTGCATGATCAATAATATAAGTTTTAGGATTTGCTGGGAAATCCATGAAGTTGCCTTGGCCAAGTTTCCAACTATTTTTGTCAGAACTGACTACAGCGGGGTAAAAATCATCCACTAGGGGGAGGAATGTAAAAGCAATGACTCGATTTTCTTTAAAAAAAAGTGTTAATAAATACTTATCGTGATAATAATAATTGGCATTGACCTCCTTACTGATTGACCTAGATACTTGGGCATTCCCTAATAAGCCATCCATATAAGGCTCGGTATTTCCCACATGTATTTTTGATAAGGTGTCGTATTCAATTTCATTAGTGAACTCAGACTGAATAGTATTGATGGCATCCCTAATAAGAGATACAGCTTCGGAATATTGTCCAAGTGCCATAATAATTGCTAAAAAAGCAATAAAGGTACCTTTGAATTTAGAAAAAACAGGTCGGTTGTCTTCTAGTTCTTCCTGAACTTCTTCTTCTATTTTCTTTTGGATATCTTTACTTATTTCTTCTTTTAGTTCATTTCTTAATTGTTCTCTGCTTGAGTGTTCCATTGAGACGGTACCTCTAAGTTAGATAATACTTCTGATACTTATTGATATTTTGGCAGTCTTGTTGTTACCTTTTTTAAGTATTTTCGTGTCTCATCATAGGGTAAATTATCGATTAAGTGATCAAAAACTTGTTGAGGTGATAATGCATTTATCTTAGCTAGAGCAGCTCTTAAACGTCGCTTTCCAGTAAATGCCTTAGCAACATTTCCAGCGCCAGTGTTGTAAGCCGCAATTGTACAATAAAGTCGGCTTTGCTTATTTTTGATCCCTTTTAAATAGCGATAAAAAAGAATATTTAAATATGTTGAACCTACTTCTATGTTTTTATCAGAGCTGTAAAGATAAGAGGGAGACAATATCTTAGCTTTGCCAAATAATTGCTGTGTTGCATCCTGGCCTGCTGAAGTAGGCACTATCTGCATTAACCCGTAAGCTGGAACTGGGGATCTGGCCATAGGATTAAAGGCAGATTCAGTTTCGATAATTGCATAAACAAGCGCTTCTTCCATTTTGGCGTTCTTAGCAAATTTGGCGACATCTTCTTGTATCATTTTTGCTTGGCGTGGTAGTTTGTTTACTCTTAAATCAGCCATAAGTTTAGGCTGCTTACTTTTGGGTTTCTGGCTTGCTTCTTTCTCAGTAAGTTTCTTATCAATGATATTCATTGGGACTTCTACCGTAACGACTTTTTGCCCCTTTTTATTGATAGATTCTTTTTTCTTACTTTGTTTGATCATTCGATCAACGATATCATCAATTTCTTTATCACTTAGTGTCTGTTGGCCGCTAATATGTGGAATCAAGATAGGGGTTGGTTTTACTTTAGCTGTTTCAAGTAAGCTAATTTTTTCTTTGCTCTTTTTCTCTATTGCTTGCGAAAGAGCATCATCTCTAAAAGCTTCTTGCTTGTTTTTTGTGATTAGCTTTTTAAGGGAGGACCGTAGCTCTTTACCGTTTTCTCTATCATTGTCGGTGGTGTGAGAGATTGAAATTATTTGTTTCTCAAAATTAACACTCTTTTTTTCTTTAAGGTCTTTTGAGTATTCAACCCAAACTTTACGTGAAGAAATTTCTGGTTTGTCCCAGACTTGACTAACCTTTTTTTGGTAGTTACGCGTTTCAGTCTGAGAAATGAGCTTAAATGCTTCGAACTCGGCCATTAATTTGGTTTTATAGTCTTCGAAAGAATGAAGTTCTTGTCGTTTGAAATTTTCAAACTCTGACAATCCATCGCTTTGTTTAGAGGTAGAAGCCTCTCCAAATTCAGCATCCATTTCAGCAAAGGGGTCACTGGCTAGTAGTGGTGTGCCTGAGAAAACCAGTAAAATAATCAAAGTAGTTATTGTTATTGAAGTCTTAATCATGACTTTGTCCTTTTATTAAACTGGCATAGTAAAGCAAGAGAGTGAATCACTAAGGGCGAAAATAACTTCGCCCAGAGAGTAGATAGCTTTAGTTTTGCTCCTTAAATTCTGCATCCATTTCGTCAGCTGCTTTTTTAGCTAAAAAACGTTCATAAAGAACGGCTTCGTTACGTGGAGAAACGTTACGACCTGACTCTTTTACCAAACCTTTGAATAAAGTTTCTGTGAGTTCTGGAGACATAGTAATCATCACGCATAATTTTTGAGTATTATCAGGAAAGTTAATGTAATTGACTTTCGTCGCACGGCTACCTGATAACGTCTTATTAGCAAGCTGCTTAGATACCGACTCGAAAGTACCACCAGTAGACGAACCTTCATTGGTATCAGTAAGGCGCTGATAGGTTTTATCCATCGCTTTAACTTTGATTTCGATTTGTTTGGTCAGCTCTGCGCGACCAAGTGCCGTCGCCTTATTTTTTAATACATTAAAATCAGCGGTTGCATTAACACACTGGGTATCAGCTATACCATTTTCAATAATGGGGGTAAGTACCCAATCAGGGAGTTGTGTCACTTGTTCCTGAGGCGCTGGAGCCTGCGATGCACAGGCGCCTAGTAATGAGAAAGCAAATGCAGTAGAAAGCGTTTTCAGAGTTGTGTTCAGTTTCATGATTTTTCCTTTTGAATTATTCACGTTTTGTTATCTGTTATTGAAGGACGTGTACTCACATTGCGACAAAAATAAAATAAATCAGTAGTGATGGTTTATATCAAACTAGTAATTCACCTGTTGAAGCAGCAATATAAAATTATCTATAACATAATTTTTTCTATTCAACTAGAAATTGATTATTTTTGGTTGTTCATTTTTAACACTCGGCATGATCATCCCAGCTTTTGCACCAATATAGGTTGGGTCAGCCATTACATAGGTACGACCGTTTGAGGTGATTTTCCAGTCATTAGCTTCATCCTGTAATTCGACAGCTATCGCAATATGTCCTGGGAAATCTAACCCAATTACGCTTAAGTTAAGTAAATCTTTAAGCAGCCATGCTAAGAAAATAGAACGATCTTCACAGTCATTTGCTTGGTAAAGCAAACTTTCTTCGGTTAATAAATAATTCTCTTCGCCAAATTGTTGTTGGTCTTTTGCATAAATAAACCCTGTTTGGGTTAAATTTAAAAGAAAATTTACTGACTCTCGGGTGCTTAAACCTGCTAATTTGTTATTTATTTGGTATCGAAGACTTTGAATCGTTGCTTTGTTCGGTTGAGCGCTGAAATAATGAACTAAGTCGATTTGAGGAAAAAAGTTTAGCATTGAACTGACCCCAGAATCGAAGTCTAATTGGATATTTGAAGTTCCATTTTTCTCTTTATAGCTTAGTGTGCGAGATTTTGTTTGGCCGGATGGTTTGATGATATTTTTGAAATTCACATTTAAATTATGATTGTCTGGGCTATATTTTCCTGGATAAGAAAGTAAGGGGCTTTGGTCCACTTTTCCTTTTAACATGTAGTAAGTGACATTCTTTATATCAACAAAACTTTTCCCGTAAAGCGTCTGGTTACTAGCGACCATTAAATAGATTTGGCTTTTATCATAGGCGATTCTGACATCATAATTCATTTTATTAAGTAAAAACCAAAGGTAACTTATACGTTGGTTCTCAACTGTAAACTGTTGCTTTAGAAGGTAGTCTAAATAAAGATAAAATCCCCAGTCACCTAAACTAAGGTTCCTCTTTTGCTGAGTTAATTTTAGAATAATATCGTCATGGTTAATATTGCTAAACTGTTTCCAGACTTTTGCGAGGGTTTTATTATTTGGCTTGCTAAGATTTTGAAAATCAAAGTCGGGAAATTTAATTCTATTAATTGAGTGACCAAAAAATAAATTTGAGTGCTTATCGATGTTTGCGATAGCCTTATTTGTAAGTGTTGTATCTTCTACTTTGTCATACACAGAAGAAACCCAATTCTTAACAGCAGGGGCTTTTGGTAGTTTAGGGGTGACATCCCTAATTTTTCCTTGGAAAAGGTCAAACTCCTCCCAGTGCTGCTCTAGAAATTGAGTAAAGGCTTTGTCATGCTTGCTTCTAAAATCGTCAAACTCTTGACTTTCAGCCTGTTGGAAATTCTTCCACTCATCATCCAGACTATTGGCATTTGCTGTCTGAATAGCGGGCTGAAAAATTAAAGCCGCAAACAGAAAGCTTGAAGCTAGGCTTAAAATATTCATTATGCTAATTCCGAATCGTTAGATGAAAAAGTTAACTTTACTGCTTATTGAGGGACATTAAACCATATTGAAACGCTTTTTAATGAAAGACCTTTCTTCATTTATAATGTAGTAGATCGATTAGGTTATAACAATTTGAAGTTTAAATTTGCTTAGGCTGAATTAATACAAATATGAACTATTATTATTGGGTATTTCTTCAATTATGAGGACGTGACCAAATGGATACATTTCTTAGCTTCATAGAACAGCTTGGGCACCTGCCTAGCGTTGTTATACAGGCTCATGACTTTCCAGACCATGATGCTATTTCGTCTGCGTTTGCTTTTGGTCAATTGCTAGAAACGCAAGGCATTAAAGCTCGCTTAGTGTATGACGGTCATATTGATCGTATATCACTACAAAAAATGATCGAAACTTTATCTATTCCAATCATTCATGCTTCTGAAGCAGGGCTGACAGAAGGCGATAAGATCATCACGGTTGACGGCTGTATGGGTGAAAAAAATGTAACAGATTTACCTGGAGATGAAATTGCAGCCATTGATCATCATGACGTGATCGCGCCACCAGGGTTATGGTTTAGTGATATTCGGCCCGAATATGGTGCGACAGCAACTATTATGTGCGAATATTACCAAATACTTGAAGAACCTATGCCAAAAAATGTGGCGACAGCGCTTCAAATTGGGCTAGCAATTGATACCGCTAATTTAACGCGAGGTTTTGTTGACGCTGATTTGAAAGCTTTTGAATACTTTCATGCTATTGCTGACCAAGACTTAGTAGGACGAATTTGTCGTAATTCAATGCAATATAAAGAACTGATTTACTACCAAAAAATGCTAGACGTTTTGGATAGGCGTGGTAATGTTGCATTTGCTTGGCTAGAAGAAGGCTGCCCTAAAAACATGTTGGGTATTCTAGGGGACTTTGTGTTGGCGCTAGATGAAGTGGATGTGGTGGTATTGGCGGCAACGGCGGGTCAAAACATTCACCTTTCTCTACGGTCAGAAAGCCCGAGTATTAATGTGTCTAGTTTAGTAAAAGATGTTGTTGTACAGAATAAGATTGGCTTTGGTGGGGGGCATTCCCATATGGCAGGAGGAATTCTTGATATAGAGCGCTTAACGAATAGTGCTTTAAGCAATGATTTTTTTGAGCTGTTTTTAAAGGAAATCAGAATTTTGGAGCGTTAATTCTGACGTTATTAATCTAATTTAAAAATAAAAAAATTATGAATACTAATTGGCCTGCGCTAGTTTTCAGCGAAAAGTTTATGGCGGCACTCGATAAGCATGCCGGTAAAAAGATCATAGGTGATGATTCAACGAAAGAAGAAGCCGTTACTTATGTAATTGAAAAATTGTCAGAAGACGATTGGCGCCGATGTAAAGCTCACAAAGGTGACTCCTCTCCAAACTCCTTTTTATATATTTTGTCTGAATCTTTATTGATTGAGTATACGAGGAAAAAATTTGGCAGAATCAGACCGCCTGAGTGGTTAAAACGTGAAGGCCCGCTCTGGATAAAGATCTGGCAAGAGATCTGCTTAAATCGTCTACACGAACAAACGGTGATTGACCGACATTGTTCTGATCAACCTAACGCAAGCCGAAACAGTGACCTAGGCCTTAAAGACCCTGCAACCGTTAAAAATATTATTCGTACAATTAAAGCTAAATTACCTTGGTGCGGCGTGAGTAACATGCCAGAGTCAATGGATGATGAAGCTAACGCTGAAAAAGATTACCTCCCTGAAGGCGGCACCACCATTAATGACGAATTGCGCAGAGAAAGCTATGATCAGTTTTTGCATTTAGCGCAGTTAATGTTATCTGACAAACCAGCTGAAATGGACCAAAGTAGCAGTCAAAAAGCGACGAGCGAAAAAATTTGTTCATTAGTTGAAACATTAGGTATAAGCAATGAAGAAAGGCTCATGTTACGTATGTTCTATGTTGACGGTCTTAGTCATAGCGCAATCGCACGATTATTAGGTGTCGCAAAACACATTCCTGTCCGTCAGAACAAGAAAGTACTGCAAAGGTTGCAAGAAGCCTTAGCTCAACACCGTCTTGAACTTGAGTGACGTATTGATGAAGAATGAAATAACTGAAAAGCAAAACAGACAAGAGCATGCGCTAGCTCAGCTACTGATTCATGCACCTAGAAATAATGCTATAGGTGATGGCCCAGAAGTAACACTGGAAGAGCTTGCGATGCTTGCCGAAGGTAAACTTAACGAGCAGCGGCGGCAAGAAGTGTTCGGGCAACTAGACTCAAACCCATTGCTGTATGAAACATGGACGGCATCACAAGAAATGGCTCAACAGGCGGAGTCTTTAAGCACCAAAACGGCTTCTGAACTAAAAATAACCCTTAAACCAGACGCGACTTCTTTGATAGATCAGATCAGTCACTTCTTGAGTGATCTATTTTCCTGGCAAGGCGCCTTTGCAACCTCTTTTGGTATTGTTTTAGGCGTCATTCTGGTCAGCCAAAGCGGCTTAGACAGTGCAAATGATCCGGATATCGGACAAGGTATCGTTATGCACGCACCGATGGATTCTCCTCAGAAAGCGAGTGTAGATCAGGTTGATACGATAGTTTCAACAGATACGACGCCAGAAATCACCAATATTGAAGTGATCCGTATAGAGGGAAATACCGTTCACTTAAAAGTAACGCTTAGTACCGGTAAAAAACTGAACGAAACGTATATATATAACCCAAGCAAATAATAAGTATAAACATACACAAGGTACCTAGGAGTGTTTATGTTAAGAATAATCGGCTTAATTACCGTGGTTGGTATCGTTTATTTATTTTTAAATTGGGATGATTACCGTGATGATGTGACAGAGGCTGTTGAAAAGATTGATGATGTAGCAGAGCAAACAGAAGGCATGCGTGAAGAGTTAAAAGACAAAGTTGAACAAATGAAGGAAAAAATTGATGATTAAGCCGTTCAAGGTGAAGCGTACGTTTCACGTGCTAGTGACGTTATTATTACCGCTTATGCTATTAAGTGGTTGTATGAGTAATAAACCAAAATCGAATGAATATTCTGCAACTCAGGCTAATGGTGACATTCCAGAATGGGTGAAAACACCGCCCGGTGATAACTTGATTAGCATGCATGGTATTGGTGAAGGCTACAATTTAGATAGCGCCAAACAAAGTGCCTTAAAGGATATTGCCGGTAAGCTCGCCACAAATGTAAAAAGTGAATCTGAAAACAGAGATTACTTATACAACGGTATGGGGAGTAGCGCATTTCAGCAGAAAATTAATACGCAGGTAAAAGACACCAAACTAACCAACTATGAAGTGTTGAAAACCATACGGAGTCAGGGGCAAACGTATGTATTAATTGCCATGTCACGCTCAGCCTTTGTGAAAGATAAACTCGACCAATTAAAAGAAATAAACAGTAAAATAAAGAGTGAACTTAGCGAAGTAAAACAGAAAAATAAGCTACTTCAACTGGTTAGTTATAACAAAGCGATTCAGTTGGCGATTCAAGCTCGACCTTTAATCTATCTTATCCATGCGGCAGACTCGGAACAGAATAAACAAGGTGACCTAGAAAAATACCGAGATAACGAGCAAAAAGAAAAACGTTTATCGGAAACCACAAAATTCTTTCTAAGCTCAGACCCTTCATTAGCGCCGCTTGTCGATCAGGTCAAGAAAGTGCTTCAAACTAACGGCTTCCAGGTAGGTAGTCGAGCGACTGCAGATAGCCTGTTAGAGATAAGTGGTTCAATTTCTGAAAATGAAATATTTTCGTCCAAGAACGTCAAAATTGACTTCGATATACAAGTCAAAACAGTCACGGGCCATGTCATTAGCGCGAACAACTACCAGTTAACTAACTCATCAATCACGAGTTATGCTGTTGCTCAGGAAAATGCATTAGCAAGTTTTCGCTCACAAATTGAAAGTAAATCACAGGTATACAAAATGCTGGGGCTAAGCACGCCGTAAACACATACTAAATATTAATGTAATTTGCAGTCAGCGATATCAATAAAGAATATAACAAGACAAAATAAAACAGGAAGGAATACATGATGAAGAAGCTCTTGCCCATTATTTTAACTAGCAGCGCGCTGCTGCTCTCCGGTTGCGCAGGCAATATAAAATTGACTGACTATTCGCCGGACCGCCAGTTCCCCCCCACCAACCCTTTACCGACTAAAGCAGAAATTAATGCTGAGCGGGCTCGCGTGGTGATTTTTGAGCCCGAGATCAAAAGTAATAAAATAGCTACTCAAGCCAAGCTGGATAACAGTATTGCCCAAGCCTTGGATGAACATATTTCTGCCACCGGCACCGAAATTATTGACCGCAGTATCGCACAAACCTTGAAAAAAGAATTGCAACTAGCGGAAATTAAAGGCTTAGCCGAGTATACCGGCCCTAACATTGCTGACTACGCGATTACCGGAAAAATTACTGAAGCATCACTGAGCGAAAAGTTTGTACCCGCCTCGCAATATCAAAATGACAAAGGTGAAACTTTTCAGTCACCGGCAAGTTGTAAGTACAGCGCAAACTTTAAATCGAGTTTGCGCTTATACAAGCTACCAGCGTTACATTATTTGAAAACTGTCGTGATTGAAGACGTGGAACGCATGTCAAAAGATGCGCAAGGCACTAAGTGCTCGCTTGCATCAAGTGAGAAAAATGCCCTGTTCCGCGCAGCCGCCAATAATGCAGTCGAAAAATTCCGCGTAGAATTCAAGAACTTCTTTGCGCCCAAAGGTTACATACTCGAACGACGCATCAAAGACGATGAGAGTATTTTCAAAATTTCCAAAGGTTCTGCGAATGGTTTTAATATTGACGATACCGTAAAGCTTTACCACCTCGACACCCGTCCTAATCCGCTCACGGGTGAAGCGAATGCGAGTGAAGATGAAATGGCAATCGGCACGATTACCAACCTAATAAGCGACAACCATGCCTGGGTATTGGTTGACGATGAAAATGCGGCCGGACAAATTAAACTCGGGGACTACGCAAGAGTTTTCTACGAAAAAAGCATGTTTGAAACTGCCATGGGTTATGCCGATACTGCTATGGCTATGACAGATGGTTTGTCCTCGGGTGGCCGTGCTACGCAGGTAGGTGTACCTGCTGGTGGGGCTGAGAGTGGTGCTGTCACCTCAAGAGTTACAGGGCTACCCTTTCAAACATCGCAAGTTTGGGAAGGCACTTTTTACTGCAATGAAACGACAAGACCTTCAAAGTTACGTATCAAAGATGTCGATGCCAAAGGTTATGAGACTGATTTGGGCTTCGCACATAATGTTAATGCAGTTTTACAATTCGACACTCCAGAAGGCATAACGGGAGCCTATAAACTACATGGTAAGTATTACCCTGAAAGTCAACGCACTACTTTTTCCACCGGTCAATGGATAAAACGACCTTCAGGTTATGGCTCTGTTAGTCTGGAAGGAAATGTCACTTCCGCTGGAAAATATAGTGGAAAGGTAACTAATAGAAATTGTGGGGGGTTTGGCTATGCCTTGGCTCGGTCTTCGGTCATCACTCCAGTGGTAACGACTCCGACAGTAAATGCCCCAGCTACACCAGTTTCAGGGTTGCCATTTCAAACATCACAAGTTTGGGATGGAACATTTTACTGCAATGAGACGACTCGACCCATTAAATTACGTATCAAAGATGTTGACGGAAAAGGATATCAGACGGATTTGGGTTTTGCTCATAATATCAATGCAGTCTTCCAATACGAAACTACAGAAGGCATAACAGGAGCCTATAAAGTACATGGTAAGTATATCCCTGAAAGTCAACGTATGACTTTTTCCATAGGTCAGTGGATAAAGCGTCCGGCAGGTCATCATCGCGTAGGGTTAGAAGGAACTGTCACTTCTGCTGGAAATTATAGCGGGAAGGTGCCTCATAGAAACTGCGGGGGGTTTGAAACCTCTTTAGCCAAAAAATAGGCAAACCAACAACCAATAGGGTGAATCAACGGGGTCAGACTCGCTTGAACGGTTTCTGGATTGCCAATGGGTTTAAGTTGGCTTGAGACAATATACGGAATCATTGTTGTGGGGATGGTTTCGTATATTAGAAAGTAAGTTAAGTAGAAAATTTCAGGGATAATAATTTAAACAATAAAAAAGGAAAATAGAATGGAAAACAATGAAGTAAACCAAATCACCATTACAGATGTAAAGGTGCCATTTTTGTCGATGGTTATCTTTATGGTCAAGGCTGCATTAGCTTCAATCCCAGCACTTATTGTATTAGCTATCATTGGCGCTGTGATCTTTGCGGCTTTAGGTACAATGTCTGGAGAATTTACACGGTATCTTTAGATCCACAGAAAACTAACCGGGGTCAGACTCGCTTGAAAGTAGTCGTAAAGCGCAACATTAGGGATTAATGTTCGTAGAGCAATCATCAGCCAAATGACAAGGAGGTCAGCATGGCAAGATTACCTAGGTTTGTAATACCGAGTCACCCACAGCATGTTATTGTAAGAGGAAATAACCGAGAAGCTATTTTCTACGAAAATGAAGATTATGGTTTTTATCTAAATAAACTCAAGGAAGCGTGCAAAAAGCATGATTGTGGATTACATGCTTACGTTTTAATGACTAACCATGTTCACTTACTGATAACGCCTGAGTTTGAAAATGGTATTTCAAAACTCATACAAATGATGAGGCGTTATTATGTTCAATACTTTAATCATAAATACCATCGGACAGGTACGTTATGGGAGGTATAAGGCCTCATTAATCGATTCAGAGCGGTATTTATTAACTTGCTATCGTTATATTGAACTTAATCCAGTCAGAGCAAGTATGGTAGACCATCCCGCTGATTACCCTTGGTCAAGTTACGCTTGTAATGCTCTAGGGACTGACAATCTATTGATAACACCTCATTTAGAATATATGTCTTTATCGACTATAAGCAAAACTAGACAGCTAGTTTATAGGGGGTTATTTGATCAACATATTGATAACAAGACAATTGAAGAGATTCGAGCTGCTACGAATAAAGCTTGGGTATTAGGCAATGAATATTTTAAGGCTCAAATTGAACAAAAAACTGGAAGACCGAGCCAACCTAGAAAAACGGGTGGAGATAGACGCTCTGAAGGATATCGCCAGTTAGTATGATTACCGATCGAGTCTGACCCTGTTGGTAAGGCTCGCATGAAAGTATACGGAGCCAGTCTTCTTGCCTTAATTCTTCTTAATGAATAAGCTATTTTACTCGAATATTGTGAAACATATTCAGCTAAACTATTTGTAAAAGAGTAACGATAAACATTAGGGGTATACGCTTTATGAGGCACCAACTTTTAATCATCGCATTGGTTGTTTTCTTTTTAACCGCCTGTAGTCGTTCAGAATCAAAACTAGAGCCAGAACTAGAGTCCGAACTGGAATCAAAGCCCCTAATGCTAATTTTTCCGGAAGAAGCTGCCCAATATGATAGCAGAAGCTTTGTACCCGAAAGTGAAAAAGGCCCTAACATTGAAATTGTACAACCGCTTTTAACATCCGTGGTAACTAGCCCTCTTTCTATTCAGGTTGAATTTACAAGTCGTCAGCCGAATTTGGGTGTAAATATGAAGTCCTTTAAACTGACGTATAAAAAACTCTGGGGCATAGATATTACAGATCGTGTCTTAGAATACATTGATGGAGAAAGTATTAATGCGCCTGAAATAGAGTTACCTGCAGGTAAGCATACTTTAGAAATTTATATTGAAGATAATGAAGAGAATATTAGCACCAAGCTTATTACACTTGAGGTCGCAAAAAAATGAGTATTTTGACTAAAGAGAAAAATATTCGCTTTGCAAATCGTCCAGACTATTATATTCAGCCATTACTCGCCCCTAGCATATAACAGGGAAACATATGGCGCTAGACTCGTGAGCGTTGATCTCCTTCAACCTTTCTTGGCAGACTAAGTCACCAAGTTTCATGTTCAATCTCTTCAACACTTCCTTTTAGCATTCAAGCTTTAATCATTGCCGCTCGAATTTCAAACATTGGCCGGTATTCTATTAAATCTCTATTAATAATTGTCTCATTTTCCTCACATGGCCCTCATTAGAGAGTGAACATAAAAAAACACTATTTAATGTATTGGAGAATAAAAATGAGCTTTAAAACGATCATGTTTTTTGTACTAGGACTTATCTTCCCGTTGTGGCCAATTAGCCTTCCTTTGTTTTGGTACCTTGCATTTAGGTCGTCAAAGCAAGATAAGATTAAGCAGCAAGAGATGTTCACACATGCTACCTTGCAGGCAGCGCAGGTTATCGCAAACAATGATAGCAAGTGACCCATAAAACCAAGGGGCTGAGGCTCGCTTGAAAATAGCTAAAGCACAACATTAAGAATGGGTGTAGTAGTATTTATAAGGGGCGACGGCAACAAGTAATCATAATCGTTTGTCTTCGCCCCCTCCTAAAAAGCTGGCTTAGTGTGGCAATGTAGGTGGGTGTTAACATTGATTTTTTGTAGAAAGTAAAATAGGGATGTCTTCCAATGGCTACCCTATATAATATGCATGAACAACATCGCTAATTGGGCCATTGATTGTTGTGATGTACTAAGAGAAATTTTTGTGGATAGCTAATGTATAGAATCAAAAAGGATGAATGCCAGATGCTAAATATTGCTCAATATCGGCGCTGCTTTATCGTGATGTGTCTTTCATTTTTATTATCAGCTTGTTTCAATTCAATCCCCACTTTACCAAACTGGGTTGCAAACACACCCCAAGATAATGCTACCTACTATGCGACCGGTCAAGGTGTGAATTTGTATGATGCTGAGATAAATGCACGCAGTGCATTAGCCGCTGAGATCAGTTCAACAGTGAGTGATCTTACTAAAATTTATACCGTTGATGATGGCAAATTCCAGCAGCAAATTTTTGAACAATTTACTTCTGTTGAAGTGTCTAAGGTCAGCCTTTCTCATGCGAATGTTGTTCAGCAGGAAGTCTTGGAGGGTGAATATTTTGTATTATTAAAAATGCTTAAGAGTGATTTGGCGAAGCAGTTGAAAAATGAACTAATAGCTGAATTCAGAAAAGTAGAAATAGTTGTTAAAAAAAGTAGTACGGAATCCTTTGAACAATGGTGGAAACTAAGGCTAGTATTACCTAGCATAAAACACATCGCTCGAAATATTGCCTTATTGGAACAAATAGAAAGTAAATCTTATACAATCGAAGCCAGTTTGGTAACAACCTACTTTGAAAAGTTTGATAAAAGCTATGGCTTGCGTGCGTTACAAATTAAAAATCAGACGACAAATAAAAATATTTATGCACTGATTAGTAAGCAACTACAGCATGAAAATATTGCAATTGAAGGCGCTTCATTTTGGACAAATAAGGACCATATTGATGTGAGTACGGAATATTCACACCAAAAAATTGGTCAAGAATTTTATGTAGATGGGGTGCTTTGGCTGCGCTTAAAATCATCTAGCAACCAAGTTTTATCTGAGTTCAGCTTGGCGGGTCGAGGGGTGTCTTATAACGGCATAAAACAAAGCAAAGGTTTGGCTGATCAAATGCTTTATGGCAAGCTCAAAAATATAGACATCATCACAAAATTAGTTGAGTAGAACCAACTTATTTTTCAAGGAATAGAGAACTATGTGGGTTTTAATATCGAATTTTTTATTGGCACTCTTGGTCGTAGGATTGAGTGCCTGCAGTACGGTCGAAAATTTCACGTTCGACTCTGATCTATCCTACACACCTCCACCAGAACGTCATATACAACCACTTGAAAATTCGGATTGGGCGCCTCATCCTTCAGAATTGACAGGGCAGGCAATGAAAATTATTTGGAATATTGAAAGTGATGTGAGAGATCAACTCACGCTAAAAGAAAATATTAAGGAGGACTTAGCACATCACCTAAAAGCAGAAGGTATTCAGATAAAGGACTCAAAGGATAAGAAAACCAAACACTTGATTGAGGAAATTGAGCGAGCCAGAAAAAATGCTTCATCTTTGAGTTTTTCAAGTGGTGCTAGCGCGGGAGAGCAAAGTGTTAATTATTATATTAAAGGCTCATTAACCAAGTCTTCCTTGGAGCGCGAGTATTCAAACCCCTTGTGGTGCCCACTTTGTAAAGATAAACGTCCAGGGTCTTGTGAATATGAGCTTGAATCTGGGCTTCAGATTGAGGTATTGAGCCTTCCTTCTTTACAGCGAGTGAAGCATTTTAGCGTTAAAAGTGAAGAAAGTTATTCGGTTGACGTTTTTAATAAGTGTGCACAATACAGTGGAACACAAGACTCAGCAAACGGTTATCAGGAGTCAAGGTCAGACACGATTGAAGACTTGGTGGACTGTAGCGGTAAATCATTAGAGAATTTTTTATCACCGCAAGCATATGTGGAAAAATATTTCAGTGATGGCATAAAGCACGTGTATCAAATTTCGTCTGGCAGTGCCGCAGGCATAAAGAAAGGAGATGACCTCTCTGTGCTGAGAAATAGTTCTATAGGTAAGATAAAACTAGGTGAAGCCAAGGTAATTGCCGTTCAAGCTTATAAAGCATATATGGCTGTGAGTGACCAGGAACTACTTGAGCGTATTCGACTTTATGACAAAGTTAAAGTTGAATATACCGACTACACCTTAGGTTTAGGCTGTATGAATGCCGTAACGGAGCACTAAATTTCGTATTACAATTACTCAATACGCGCCAACCAAGCAAAGACTTCTAAACGGTCGCCTTTACCTTCTTTAAAGTGAATGCTGAGTACTTTTGCTTTCAATTTTACCTTAGTGTCTTCATTAATATGACTGACCATTAATGTATTTCCGCTATCGTACTGAACCACAATTAACTCCTCTGACACAGAGCTCTCTTTTTCAAAAGCTAATTGGATTGCCGCTCGTTTAATCGCTAATTTAATTTGGTCAGAAATAAGCCCCGAAGCCACAGGGCGTTGTACCGCGCCAACAGCACCGTCGTAACCTAAATATTTTGGATTAGTTAACCACTTTGTATCTAGGATAGGCTTGGTTTCAGCGGGTTTTAAATTACCATATAAAGCCACTCGGCTATACAAAGTACCGCGTGAGAAACAACGATCGGTGACGGCGTAAGATAAGCTTTCTTGCTCGCCAGTATCCACATTGCCATTTTGTCTTAAAATATTGTATCTAAAATAATCACTATTTCTTTGCTGTAAGTCTTTATGGGCGACGATATCAACACCGTACATATATTCTGCCTGCATTAGCGCATTTTCAATGGATTTGGCGTGTTGTTTTACCGGTGTGGTTGCACGGTAACTGACACCTAACATGGCAATCTCATCTTTTGTTGATGGCGTACATAACCAACTAGGGGAACAGGCAGAAATGTCGCAAGCTTTGGGCTGGCATTGTTCAAGATCTTTTTGCTGATTAAGTGTCTGAACACTGAGTGAAGCAAAACTATGTACGTAACCATCGATATTAATGTCATCTACAAAATGTATTGTTTTACCCGCTAGCTGTAGAGAGTCTGTTTTTTCATCAACATGTTCTAATACGTTATCAATATCCAGATCAGTTGCTAAATAATCGGCCAAACTGGCGACTGCACGTTTACGACTAATTGCTTTAGGCTGCTCACCGCCAAAATAGATATCTCGAGCTAAGCCAAATTGGCCAATTCTGCCTTCATTTATGGGTTGTTCAATCCAGCATGCTTGAGTAAGTTGGTTATTATCTGGTTTTGTCTCTAGGTTGACACAAGCAACTAATACTATAGATAGGGCAAGTAGACAAGGTAAGTGAACGTTTCTCATTTATTTTCTGATCTCAATTAGTTTCATATCGTCTAAGTTTTTACTTTGTTTGATGCAAACATCAAACAAAGCATTCGATAAAGTTATTGGCCGTACAGTTCGATTTCAGAAATTTGAAGAAAGGAGTAAGTACCGTGAGGGCTTCGTTTATGCATGCCTCCGATTTCAACTTCAATTGAGGATGTCTTAATCGGGTTAAATGAAAAACGCTGTTTGCCCCACTTTTCTGCCATCGGGAATACCTGCGAGGAGCCATCGGAGAAGAATAAGGTGACCGATTTTGGTGGATATCCATATTTGTATTCAGGTATAGAGATATATAATCGGCTTACTACTTCATTTCTGTCAAGAGACAACTTGATGCTTTGAGCTGATGTTACATTGTTTTCGGATTGCCATACAGTGGCAGGGTTACCGTCATTTACATTGAAAGCACGGTATTTCCTTCCCCGGTCACTACTTGCATTAACTTTTGCTACCTTTAATAATTTAACGCCACCACCTTCTGCAGGTACTGCTACCTCAGTTCGGGCAGGTGGTGCTAAGAAAACGAAGCCATTAATTGCTGCACCATATCTTTGACCACTATGTGGCTTAGTCCCAACACCATGATGAAATGACTGTTTATATTTTTTCTTGAATTTAGTTATTTTGATAATTGCCGTGCCGCCAGATTCCATTGTGATTAAACCAGCATGCACTGCTGCACTGCAGACTCGTGAATCTATCATGTAATTATCGGTCGTCCCCCATACTTTGCCTATCGTCCCCTTAGGAGGGCAGGAATAGGCAAAATTTTGGTCAATATAGTTACCAAACTTTATTGCTGTCCAATCCCAGTCCGCATCAACCGTTTCATAGTCAATACCGCTAACAATTATTGGCGCTTTAGTAGATGGTATCGTCGGAGAACCTCTTCTTTTACCCAAAATCAGCTCACTTTTTAATCGTTCATTTTCTGATTTTAACCTTGAATTCTCACGCTGCGCTAACAGTAAAGTAGTTTGATTAGCTGATGCATTTGTCTGTACATTTTGAAGTGTCAATACGCTACTGGTTAAGCGGCCATTTTCACTTTTCAACAGTGCATTGCTGGCTTGCAAATTTGCAATTTGTTGAGTCAGCTTGCTGGTGTCACAGGCTTTCACTTCAGACCGTGCAATTAATTTGCTTGTTAAGTTGTCTACCTTACCTTCTAGTGCTGCAATTTTACTTTTCTTCTTTGATAATAAAGCCAACATTTTAGTCGCACGTTGTGTTTGTGCTTTTAATTCAGGTATACAACTGCCTGTTTCCATATCAAGCTCATCCATGGTGGAATTCATGCCATTGAATTCATTATCAAAATCATCCGCGAGACTGATAAAAGAAACACTTAGTAACATCATGATGGAGAAAGCGCGCCGTAGTTTCATTGAAAAATCCTTAAGTTGATCGGTCATTGTCATTATTATCAGTAGAGCGTTGAAAGCAGAGTATACCAGCACTCTGTTAAATTCTAGCCAGAGTCTGTGCTGATAAAGCGTTACTGATTCACATTCACTTATCTTGTTATTAGTTGAAGGCCATATTGAACGTTTGAAACCAAATAAGTTTGGTTTCTCGGTCATATTACTGTCATATCTTAGTCATTTAGTGGTGGGCCAATAACATTAGTTTTTTTATTTGTTTCAAACTTAATACCTGCCCTTCATATCAATTCGAACATACAAATCCACATAAAATTAATAATGAAAGGTATTTTAGAATGATGACTAACTCAATTTTTACAATGAATAATTCAACCATAAAAAGCACTTTGATTGCAGCAACTTTGGCTTCGCTAGTTGGTTGTGGTGGCGGAGGCTCTTCTTCTGGTGAAAGAGATTCTAATTCTACAACAGGGTCATTTTCTGGTAATTCAGAAGCTGCGACAGCTTCTGAGGAAAATAGTGAAGCAATCGCAATGACGGCTTTTGAGGGGGTATCTCAGGCACTGGTAACAGGTGAAGCGGACCTTCCTATCGGGGCAGTCATTGAAGAGGAAAGTGTCTACGTTATGTTTAATGATCTGCTGAGAAAGGAAAATCTAGGTTTACCTACTGGCGCAATTACCACAGTGACTACTGCTGGCGAATGTGGTGGATCACAGGCATTTACTGCACCTGATTCAGTGCCGTCCATTGGTTCAAGATTCACAGTAAAATTAGCGTATGACAATTATTGTGAAAGTGGTGGCTCTATTACGGATGGTATTGTTGAGTATTCAGCCACTTATATGGGAGATGATTTATTCCATGATATGAGCCTGATATATGATGTTCGTTTCAGTCATATTGCTAGCGAAGAAATTTACTACTCTATCAATGTAGCTGCAAAGTGTAGCGGCGAGTTTGATGAATTTAATTCAACTAATTGCAATATCTCAAGTGACTTTATAGGTATTACAGGTGGAACTTATCGCATTGAAAACGTTTCACTGGAAGGGGAAACGGTGTCAGCAACGGTTTATGAGTCGGAGCTAGGTAAAATTGGTGTGGTGGCGACCAACTTACACCAGTGCAGTAATGGAAACTTCGACGGAGGCGAAATCTCAATCACTGATAGTACAAATGAAGAGGTCATTACGGTAACTTTCTTTAGTTGTGATGAATATGTAGTGACTTATGAAGGTGTTGCAAATGCCTACTCTCAGCTAAATAACTAAATGTGAAGCAGGAGGGGCAAATATAGCTCCTCCTTAAACCCTTCCAAACCAAAAATCATAGTAAATTAATACGTATAAATCGAAACTATTATGAAAACGATGTTCATTGCACTATTAGCATGCTTTGCTTCTAACTTCCTTTTAAGTGGGAGCAGTCAAGCCGCGTCATTCTTTACCGAACTTGCTTTGAGTAGTGAATATTTTCATTATGAAGAGCAAAATACACAGGGTCATAGACTAAATCGAGAAGAGGGGCATATCAATGGCGCTTCTATATCTTTTGGCTATCAGCCTACGGGGAATACTGAATTTAAACTAACTCATGAGCGTGTATTCGGTGAGGTAAAATATGAGGGCTTTACACAAAGTGGCAGCGGTTTAAGTACGAAAACAAAAGAGAAATTTAATCTTTCTTCAATCCGTTTTAAACAGTACTTGGGTAATATAAATGGGCTAACTGGTTTGAACTGGTATATCTCGACTGCTTTAAATCATCGTGGTTGGGAAAGAAAGATTCAGCCATCTTCAGCAGCTTTGGGCTTGAATGAAAATTACTCATGGAATGAATTAGATTTGTCGATTGGTGGTGATTATAAAATTTCAGCGAAAAGCATGTTAACGTCAAAAATAGGTACGGTATTTGGTTTTAATGAAAAAATTGATGTTGATTTATCAGAGATCGGAGCGGGTAAGCCGAGTTTTCAATTCGGTAAGGTAAGAGGCAAGAATTTTAACTTTGGGTATAAATACTTATTAAATGCGATCTCAACAATATCATTATTAGTTTCTTATCAGTATTGGCATTTTGAGAGGAGTAATGTTCATTCTATTAATCTAGGGCCTAGAAAAATTAACTTAACCGAGCCAGAAAGTGATATGCATCGGGCTGGCGTCTCTGTTCAATATCGATCCTCTTTCTAAGTTCTGTCAATTATCTTTTATTGCAAAATCTTAATCACTTATAGATGAATTTATATATAATTGATTTAGACTCTATTTCTTACAAAGAAGGAGTTTTGCAATTGTTTAATTTTCGTCTAGCTACACTATTACTTTCCCTTTCTGTATTAGAAGGTTGTGCGAACTCGTCTATTTTCAATCCATACCCAGCACAGGCTAGCTTGTTTCAACAAGCTATTATTGCCAGTGATAACCATGTTTCCTCAAAGGCTCTAGCGGTACTAGCTGATTTAGAAGAAAAAAAAGAAAGTGCTGATGCATTGTTATACATGATGGAGCGTGGCCGTATTAACCAGCTGAATGGTTTATTTACTGAAAGTAAAAAGGATTTTGAATTTGTTATTGCAAATTTCGAAGCTCAAGATCTGGAATCAACTGTTGAATTTAGTGAGGTAGGTGCTAAAGGGGCTTCATTAATTACGAATGATAATATTGTTCCTTATAAAGGCGCTGGTTATGAGCGTGTTTTTACTCATCACCACCAGGCTTTTAATTATTTAGGCCTACGTGATTTTGAGGGGGCTTCTGTTGAGTTTAGAAAAGCCGCGCTAGAGCAGCGAATCTTATTAGAGAAGTACGAACAAGAAGTGGCAGAGGCCTATGCTGATGCGGAAGAAAATGGCATTGACCTTAATACACTCTCATCTGAGTTTTCGGGCATGGACCATATCGCGGGTAAGGTTAAAAGTTCTTTCCAAAACGCCTACACCTTTTATGCGTCTGCTGCTTTTTGGGAAGCAACAGGCGACTTAAATGCGGCTTGGGTTGATTACAAAAAAGCCTTTGAAATTAATTCAAACAATACTTATCTAAAGCAAGACATTGCGCGAGTAGCTAAAAAATTAGGTGAACGACCAGAACAAAAAGAGATGAATGAAGCACAAGCTGGGCAAGGTTCCGTTGTTGTATTTTTTGAAGATGGCTTCGTACCTTCAAAAAATGAAATAAAAATCCCAGTGCCGACTTTTGATGGGGGTCTTATTTCTCTGGCCTTCCCTTATTATGAAACGGAAAATTGGCCAGTAAGTTTACCTCTTAAAGCTGTTGATAAAGATTATAGTAATTTGGGTACTTCAGAGCTTGTCGTCGATGTGAGCGCATTGGCGGTGAAAGACTTGCAAGAGCATCTGCCACAGAGGTTAGTGAGGCAGGTATTGAGAGGATATTCAAAATATCAAATTCAAAAAAAAGCTGGCGATCATGCTGGGGTGCTGGGACAATTTCTAGCAACGATCTATAATATTGTGTCAGAAAGTGCAGATCGACGCAGTTGGTTAACGTTACCGCATTCTACTCAAATTATGCGTTTTAACCTGGGTGAAGGAAAAAAGGAAGTTAATATTTCAACTGCACAAACTCAAACTAAACTCGTGCTTGAAATTCAGTCTAATAAAACTATTTTTGTTAGAGTAGTTAATGCTAATAATCAATTGATGACACAAATTTATACTTTGTAAATCTCTATGGTGATAGTAAAGGGAGAAATAAGATGGGTAAAATAATGTTAAGAGCGGCCATTATGGCAGGTGTTTCAATGACGATGCTGGGTTGTGCTGTAAATGAAACAGCAACGGTTGTTATGAATAGCGATGGAAGTTTGACTCAAGTGATTGAATCAAATAGCGATTTATTAGCAGCAAACTTAAAAATAGCCGATACCAAAACAGGCTTTGTAGGCAACTTACTTAAGGCTCAGGTTGAAATAAAAAATGACTCCGATGATGATTTAAACTTTCAGTATAAATTTAAGTGGCTAGATAAAAGTGGCTTTGAGGTTGGAATTGATGGACGGCCATGGCAACCACTTAGTATTACACCTTACGAAAGTAAAATGGTTCAGGGGGTTGCCCCCAACTCATCGGTAAATTCGTTTAAAGTTTTAGTTCAAGACTAGTTAATTTAAATTATGAAAATATAAATAAGGAAGAAAATAATGAAATTTATTCAGGTTTTGATTATCTCAATTAGCGTGTTAGTTTTAGCCTCTTGTTCAACTAAAATTTCATATGGCGATGCCACGGGTGTTGAAACGACGACCACTGGTTTTGGTTCAACAGACCTTCAGTCAATTTCAGCAAAATTAGTGGATGACTTAATCAGTTTTCCACCGATTGTTCAAATGACTTCAGAGCGTCGTCCGGTTGTATTTGTAGATAAAATCAAAAATAAAACCACTGAGCACATTGATACTGAATCGATTACCGATACGGTGCAAACTAAATTACTACAATCTGGCAAGTTTCGTTTTGTTGATATGGCTGCGGTGAAAGCTGTCCAAGAACAAATGCAATTCCAAATGGATAGCGGCATGGTTGATCCAAGTAAAGCAGCGGCTTTTGGTAAGCAGACTGGCGCTGAGTTTATGTTGTACGGCAATATGTCTAGTATTATTAAGCGCAACAGTGACACAAAAGATGTTTATTATAAGTTCACGCTCAAACTGGTTAGTTTAGAGAGTGGCCTTTTAGAATGGTCTGGTGAGAAAGAGATCCGTAAAACGGGTGAAAAATCTTTCTTCTAATCTAATGAGTTATTATTGAATATGGGGCCGAAGTGAAATATTTAAAAAATATCATTTCGGCTTTTTTGGTGACACATTCCTTTATTGCAGGTTTCCAGGATGAATAAGCACTTATTAGGCATTTTATTTACACTTATAATTTTACCCTTTAACTTATCGGCTGAAACAGCACTTGTTTCAAAAACAACGACAGGTTTTGGTGATACTTATCAAAAGGCTTTGTCTTCGGCTTTGTTGGATGCCGTACGACAAGTAAGAGGCATACAGGTCGGAAGTGAAAAGCAGTTTAAAGCTGAGTTTCTGAGTTTTGTAAAAGACAAAACAGAAAAAAAGACGATGAGCCTTGGTGTGACAGAAGAAATCTTTACACGCTCAAAGGGTTGGGTGCATTCTTATACCGTTGATAGTGTTAAAAAGCCTAAAGATAACAATGATGTTTGGGCTGTTACGTTAACGGCAAAAATTCCTGAACATCAAGCTAAAATGATAGATGATAAACGAGATAGTATTGCTGTCATGCCATTTCGTTTCTCTCATTCGACATTTTCAATTGACGATCAAGGTAAGCCAAGCAATGCATACCAGATGTCAGGTCGTATGCGTGACAGAATCCAAACCTCATTTACTCAAACTCAACAGTTTGCTGTTGTAAATCGAAGCTACGGTAATGAGTTTGTTTCTGAGAAAGCGTTATTATCTTCAGATAATGTACCCGCAGCAGAAGCGAGTCGATTAGGGCAGGTTGTTGGTGCTGATTTTATGGTCGTCGGTAATATTCATGACTTATCAACTAAAACAGAAACAATGTCTTTTTATGGTTCGAGCAAGATTACAACATCAGATCGTGTAGATTTATCTTATCAGTTAATAGAAGTGGCGACGCAGAAAATACTTTGGGCTGATACGCTTACTGAGCAAATCGAACGAAAGAAA